>Ga0209780_1002907_pt1 | contig 12476 bp, 8 predicted proteins | sample WorMetexBAHAMAS2_FD_187384 | JGI IMG/M metagenome (GOLD analysis project Ga0209780, IMG submission 187384) | Marine gutless worms symbiont microbial communities from Max Planck institute for Marine Microbiology, Germany - Inanidrilus exumae... | ecosystem: Host-associated > Annelida > Digestive... | reverse complement strand
GGTTTATATTGCAGTAAGCAGCTAGAAACTACTTTTAACCAATTTGGTAAAAAAATCGTTGCATATCACCTTTAAAGCTGTTATTAGCTACTTTACATCATCTGCCGGGTACCCGATGTTGACTCCAAGGCCGCATTATGGGGGTGCTACGGGTGCTGGAGCACCCCCTCCCCACTGGCCTGCAGATCCGATGGTTCAGCACCTTTTGGGAATTGTAAACAATGTGCTATGTGAAACAGAAATGCTGCAACAGAAACAAGGTGTCGCCCTAACAGAACGTAACCTTACTGGCCCGCCGTGCCCGGTTAGTACTAGTATGGGTGACCGTGTCCGGGTTCGATTCACGGAGGCAGCACTTTATTTCGGTATGTAACCAACCACCCAGGTCGACTCAGCATTCTACCCTCCGTGGGGCAGTAAATTGAGTACCAGCCAAAAGGCGGTGATGCTCTGCGGCTGGAGAGTAAAGGCAGGCATGATGTAATTTGCAAGTTAATACTGTGTAATCCATGTCTAGAGGTAGTTCAGACGATGCGCCTATATACAAATCGACTATACTTTACTTACTTTACTAACAAAGAGCAGAATGAGACGAGAGGAGAGACGAAACTTGACCGGTATAGTGAAACATGACATAGTTGTCTGGTTCGGCCGTGTCGTCGCGTCGACTGTCGGCAGGTGCCCGGCGGCTAGCGCCGCGGCCCGGTGTCAACGTGCCGCCGGCGCGCGAGACGGTCATGATGCGCAGTTCGATGCGGTCGGCGTCCGACGTGAAGACATTGACGACGCGGCCGCGCATGTCGCAGACGGTCGTCGTCGTGGCGCCGCGCGCCGGCTCGCGAATCGTCGCGAACACGCGGCAGGTGCGCGCCTGGGTCGGCGGCGGCGGCGGCGCCACCACGTACGAACCGTCAGACCGCGGTAGATCGGAGCGTCGCAGAACGGCCGCCGAGTACGAGTAGTCGAACATCGTTACGTTGATGCGCTGCCCGACACCGACCTGCATTCGGCGACATGAAATTCATACACGAAGTTACAACGCGCATAAAGTTCGACATGAAAGCGTGAATAAGAGCTGCGGACAGTCGATAGGTGAGCTAGAAAAAGCCGGTTCTCACAAGAGTGCAATTACCCACGCCCGGGAAAACCAAGCGTCCAACGGCGGTGTACATCCACTTCGGTCATTGGTCTTTTTGATCTTCAGTCACTTCAATACTACGAACCGAAGTGACGCAGCCAGATCGGTATACGTAAGTCAGATCGGTACTTTATCCTTAGGCTCATTTGTTATTGAGAACGGATTTCAAAGACTACAGTTCAACGGAGGCGCTACAGGCACCAGTCTTTACCGAGTAGGACTATTACTACCAAGAAGCATTTACGTTGGATATTATTACTTGTTACAGTAGTTAGACCTAAGTGTAATGTTACCGCTATGAGAACAGGCTAATGAATGATTGCATTTCTGTTGTCACCGAGCGTATAAGTTAGCTTCGCCCCAGGCCCCAACCGGGGCTCTGCCCATGGACCCCACTGGAGGACTTCCGTCGCACTCACACAGATCCCCTTTTGCCCCTTAATAAAATTCTGGCTATAGGCCCCTGTCGCCGAGATCTTTGGCGATCGAAAAACTAGATTCCCTGTGCTATCGTACGACGTTGTTTGCGTGATCCTATGTTTAGCCGAGATTTTCTATCATTCTTCCATTGCAACTATGTTGAAATATTGAATATATATTGCACCGTTTCCGATATATTATCACTTATATCCCAAAATTTAAAGAGGTTGCGTGACCCTGAACACATCCCTTTCGGGGGTAATCTATCATGCATGCAGTAGTACTTCTATATATCAATAAGCACACGACATTTGAAATGCCTAGCTTCATCCATTCTAAAGATATGACTGGGGCAAAATTTTCAAAACAGGTCACGTGCATGCCGCCCCATCTGTTATGTGGGAAAACTACATTTTCAGAAGGCAAGGAAATCGGCCTGTGTCGTTGTTGTTCGCGGTGCGTGTGACTGTTTGAAGTTCTCTAACGTAAGTAATGTCTTCGTATATAGACAGCCAGATCGGTCCTTTAATTGACAGATCGGTCCTAAGGACCGATGGGACTGAGTCAGTTCGGTCCTTAGTCACTTCGGTCATTCCGAAAAGGACCGAAGTGATCGAAGACCGAAGTGACCAAAGACCGAAGTGCACGTAAATCTCAGCGGCAACGGACGCAGGGAAATCCCGGTGTTTGTGCGGTGGGGCATTACAGGAAAAACCAGCGTAGCTTACGTACGCAGCAGCAACGGCAATACTGCATTCTGTCTGAAGACCGACACAGACATCGTGACCTTGACCTTTGACCTTTTGACCCCAAAATAAAGCGTTTCCAGGACTCCTCGTGGAACATATGGCCCGCCTTTTGATCTCACGAATTCAAAATGGCGATCGATTTGTATAAGCTATGGAAAACCCGTCCATCAAGCCGTGTGTGTCGATGCTTCACATTAGTTTTCTCATTTTGTTTGATTTGATTACAGAACTGGCCTGAATGATCCACGGAGTCTCGGTGAGTCCACAGCCGGTGTCTTCCGTTGTCTGGCTGGCCAAGAAGCCGTTCGTTTTTCCGCTGATTATGTAGCTAGAACCAGTGCGACTACACGGCGTGTCCGGTGTTATCACTGCAATCGCCATCGAACAGACGTTAGCTGTCTAACATTTTATACTACCAAAGACATTTACCGCATGTGAACCTAAGAAAAGTAATAAAGTATAATTTCATTTTGTGGGGAGCCTGAACCCCTGCAAATCCGAAAAAAATCGTGAAAATTTCTTCCCTCATTTTCGAGAAAAATGGGAAAATTTTCCACAAGATTCAACTTTTTGACGTTAACGGAATTCCCAAAACTCATAGAAATTGCTGGCACTTTTAGTGCCCCATGTATGGTCCAAAGTTGGTTTGGATCAGAAAAGCGTGTAAGACATTTATGGCCGAAAAACGTTTTCGCCGGGGCAAAGCTTACGCGGAATACTATCTGACCTGTTAAGATCACTTCCAGACCGCCAAAAATCGCTGAAACCCACAAAAGATGTTTACGTTTATTTTTAGGCTTCGGTATATATGTCGTACAGAATAGTGGCTGAGATGCAGTGAAATAACCTTTAATGCAGCGGTATTCGACCCACAAGTGGACTCGCAGTGCTTGATTGCACGTCGTCGGTCGCGGAAATGCAGCGTCGTCGATCGTCACGTCGCATCGGCGTCTACCGGAACAGTAAGAGTCCATTTCCGGCATCACGTCCAGACTGCAACCAATCTGGTATCCCTGTTCCGAGTCTTGCGTCACACACCGTCCTACAGACAGCCGATGACAGATCCAGAATGATGGCGATATATCCCACCATCGCCGCCCTCTTATTTATCACTCTACCCACTTGCGTATCAATTTAATTTTTTTCTCCCTCGCTCCATTTCAAACTAATTTCTATAAGAATTTTCCTGGGAAGCATTCCTCTAGTGGCAGGCGAATGTTTTAAACTCCGACGTACGAGCATCCCAAGCAGCAAATCCCGGATCCGTACATGCTTTCAGCAGCAGCAACAGAAATGATAACGATAACAACAACTAGACGGGTTGCAGTGTATCTGGTGACACTGTAATATAGGCTCGAAGAGAGCGTGTCCCACCGGCGTACTCGACAGGTGACACAACCGTTTACTTATTTACTGACGCACAAGATGTTTAGTTCCTGCATTCAACGATACACAGTGTCACGTTCCTGCGACTGAGTGAAGCCAGCGTTATCTGCCGTGTTACTTACTGTTATTTACTTTCAGCTCCCAATTCAGTCTGCTTTGCTTCAATATATCGCTATCGCTCACTAGGCCGCACCAGAGCCGTATCTATGGCTCTGGGCCGCACCAGCACTGCAGCGTACTACTGGACAAATTCTATTTGAAAACGTCTTGCAATAGGTGAATGACCTTGAAAATCACTCTAGGTCATCGGAATTGCCGCTGTTCGATAGGCCATATACCACTTCTATTGCAAGACTTTTTCAAATGAAATTCTTCGCATAGTTGTGCAGCAGTTGACAAGATTTCAACTGACACGGCGCGTCGCGCGGTCTCTCTGCGGTAGCTGAGCTTCGTGTTTAGACTGCTTCGACTGTTTTGATCTGCAAGTTCTTTGGATACTGTTGACCTTGATGGTCCAAGAGATTTGATCTAGATCTCTAGAACGCGTATACTAACCAATCTTCAGTCGTCCTAGTTGTGCGGACTCCATGACGATGACTTGATCGGCCGGACACACTGCGTGAAACGTTCTCGTGAGACAAACCTCGTCACTGTGTATGTCTGCAACAGCAAACGTCAGATGTGTAATTCACCTCAGCTGCAGCGGCGCTAACGTTTCAACCCGTGTTTGCCCATGCAGACGGCAGTCGCCGACTATGGTTTTCACCGCCGTTTGTCTATATATATTTATCATGAAATCGTACTTGTAAGTACAGAAATATGTCAACATAGACGCCTAAATACTAAAGCGTGCACAAACAGTACAACATAAAATAAACTTCGGCGCGGTTGAGCAAAGACATAAATAGTTGAACTATAGTTGAACTTTACACGCAACAGCTCAATAATAATGTTCAGCTTATATAACACAGGAGACAGAGATTGGATTGCGACATCCCAAGCATGCTTATTACTGATACAATACAAATCGAACCCTTGTAAACCAAAAAAGGAACAGCAATGGAAAACATTACGTCCGATTGGTGCCAACATCGTTCTGGAATAAATGCCATTCTTGGCGGTGAAACCTACAACGCTATTCGCAGACGACAGACTTTTCGCAATAAACGACGCCGAACGACATGTTTATGTTTATTCGCACGATATCTCTAGGATTACCAAACTTGACACAGATTATGTTCCACCACGACGCCTGGAAACCCGTTTATTTTGGGATCAAAAGGTCAAAGGTGAAGGTCACGATCGAGGCACAAATAACAGTGCCGGCGTGAGTCACGGCGCTCTTGTGGGTGCTGGCTTCTTCCAGTTGATGAGAAGCTGACGAGGTTGCGTCGAGTCGCGATAACGACAGAGACGACGGCGACACCGACCATCGCGTCTGTTGCCTGCCAGCCCGCAAACTTGTTTAGCGTCAAGGCGTCCACGAAGGGCGGCGCGGTCGTCGGCGTTCTTCCCGGCGGCGACCGAAGCCCGGCAAGTCGAATTAAGACCGCGTTCGACGATGGATCGTGGCAGTAAGAGGTCCCGGCGATCGGGCACGACTGGACTTGGGCGGCTCCCGAAGCCGCATCGGCGAGAGTGCTATTATCGCGGCTCGCCGGGGCGAAAGATGGTTTCTGCTTTCCATCAGGTCGCACTCTAGATCGATGCGCGCCGCCGGCTAATGCAATTGTCGGCGGCGAGCGATCACGGACCACGGCTGTGGGGCAACTCGCATGCATCAGGTAAAATTGTAATTGCCCAAGTCGAGCACGTAATGCGATCAGGCAACGGAGACCAGCGCACATTCAATGTAAGACGAGTTCAGCAACTGCCGGGATGGCCGACAGTGGCTAAAAGTAAATGTGAACTGAAAACTGTAAATAAGTAACAGCGGCGAGTCCAACACCCCATCTCCAGGGGAGGTGTCTCTTTCCGTTGGCGGATTCTGACATCTATCTAATGCAGTACGTCCTCTGTAGTAAACGTCATACCAGAAAGCAGTTCGATCCGTTTAGATGTTGAGCCACAGTAAAAATTATACCAACGTCACAAACAGACACACAACCCGCATGATAAAGCTAAACCCGTTACCATGTCGGATAATATGCCGTCTGTAATACACGAATTGATGACACAACGTTTCAATCACTGCACTGTCGCTGCCCTATTGCCCGTATGTGCGTCGATACCACTGATTGATAATCGCTGGACTAACTTCTGCCAGTCTTCTGGACTAGCTTGTTCTGCTCTATCAATAATAAACATAATGATAAAACATCGGCACCTGGGAGCTTCTGCGTTGAAATATCGCTAAAACGTCACTAAACATGTGCCAAAAATATCCGCATCATTAGCGTTTTGGGTTTTATAAACTATGTTATATTTTACGACTTCTGATTATTTGTGTCATGTATAGCTTACTTATCCATTCCAGCGATACGTTTTCGGGCTTTTTTAGGAAATTCACTGGAAACATTCTAGTAGCATCTTAGTGCGATAATTAAATGCAAATGATAATGCACGAGTACTATACGTGAGTGGAAACAGTTAAGAGGCACACGTCGCACGAGGCCCTAGTCACCGGTTGATTCATACAACTTCAACTTGGCCGTTTCTAAGTGAGTTCCGGTCGCCGTCGGTGCATGCGACTCACGACTTCCGGCCTCATTATCGGCCCGGAGCCACGCCGGATTAACGGAGCGACGACCTCGCTGACCGGCGCGGTGGCCTTGGCGACCGACAGCCGGACGGTTCGGTCGGTCTAGTCGAGCGATTGAGTCCGGGAACTCATTGCAGCGTTCAGTGAGATTCGGTCGGTCAGGCCGCCTCCGCCGACGCCGGCGTCGACTGATAGTGCGTTTCGGTGTTTCACGCGGCGCCGGCGACGACTTATCTCAACGCCGAAAAGACGTCCAGTCCGTCCGAAATGCGATTAGGCTGGGACCCTGACGGACGCCGTGGCCGTGGCCGGTCGCTCGGCCGAACGTCGGCGGGATGCTGCGCATGCTAAATTGGACTGCAGCCGCCGCCGAGCTCCGCTCGATTCCGCTTATTTCCATTTCCTGCACGGCCGGCATCCGTCTTCGCAGCTGTGTTTATGACACCGCGATACGATCGACAACTCTCTGTCGCCTTGCTTCCACCGACGTCGAAACGCGAATTCTGCCAGAAATGTACGCAGTAGCAAATCTGTCAGCTCGGCACGTTTGCGTCCAGTCGTCGACGGCATAAGACGGCGCAGACGAATTGTAGCTACCCTCTTGTGAGTCGTCAGTCGAGCTGAAAACTGATAAGCAGCTTCTTCTATAGTGATATAATAAGAATAAGTGGTCAGAGTTTTAACGAAAGGCCGCATCGCCGTATTGTCAACATTCACGGCGGCGAATGGATTCGTCCGACACTGACCATTATCTAACAAATGTTTCCCTGGACCAACACGAGTCAGCTCCCTAAATGGCATCTCGATCGGTTCAGCCGTTTTTGCAGAGCTCACAAAAGTGACCAACAGACAGACACACATTGACCACGCTACTCCGTCTGTAGTAATATGCTGCTATCGCTAGCTATCGCTACGATGCGGCCTAATATCGTTGTCGTCAACATTATCGCCCTCAGCATCACTACCAGCAGCAGCAGTAATAATAATAACAAGGTGTCGCCCTAACGCAACGTAACTCTACTGTCCCGCCGTGCAGTGTCGGCCGCCGAACCGGCCACGCGCCCGGCCCGGAGGCGGCCGACCGCCCACGTGTGTTACAGACGACGACGGACGACGCCGACAGAAGACAGCGTGCAAAACAATACTGACCCATTAGGCGGGACAGTAATAATAATCAGAAGTAGCACTCGTACAATTAATAGCAAATTTAGTCTCAGATTGTTATGCGTGTATCAAATGGAATAGCTGACCTGCGGAATTAGTGATAAACTATTGCGTTCTCGTAGGCGCCGTAGTGTCAGCATTTCTTTTTGCTATATATTTAGACAATGACAATATATACACCTTATATAGGCCCTTAACCCGGAAAGTAAATTGTATATAATCGCATATGCTGATGATATGGTTAATTACTCAGTCAGTCAGTGGTAGAACTGCAGCGGTTATTTCATATGTGCGAATTCGAGCTTGATTGGTTAGACATGCGTATCAACACAAAGTAATCGTAATTGCGTGTTGGTCCTAGATTTGATTTACCATGTGCTAGGATAACTAATTATGATGGTAACAGTCCTCCCTGGGTAAGGGAGACAGTATCTGGGTACACATATCCTTGCAGGGTGAGAATAATTAAGGAGGGTGTTCAGTTAACCATGCCAAACGTTCTTTTCATCGGTCTACAAAACGCTATCTTTATTAGAAATTGTTTCGAAGAATTGCATTGTAGTCCTTGATTATTGAAGAGGCGGGCAAAGAGGCTCCACGCCTGCGCTCGTATTTTTCGTCTACGTCTACGTCTACGTCTAGTAAAGTAGGGCGCCGGAAGAGGTTACTCTTCGGTTAGCAAAGAGTAAATGCATACTAATCTTTATGTATGGTTTAGAGTGTTTTTCGCTAAGAAAGGCCGATATTAACTCTCAATTTCGCACTAGACGCTTCTTAATGAAATTATTTAATTTTGTAAACATTGGCGTTATTAATAACTGTCGGTGATATTTTGATTTCTAATTACCTATTAAGTGTTGTAAAAAGAGTGCCAAAATCGAGAGGAAATTTTCAGACCATAAAACCTGCTTCGTTAATTCAGTATCTATGCAATATAATTTATCTATAAGGTAGGCCTATATTTTGTTCACACTGTAATGAGTTATTGTGCAGTGTTTCTTATTTTTTATTTTGATTAAGTTTGTTACATTTCTTGTTGCTACCGATTTTTTTCTGGTGAATAAAGATATTCATAAGTACTAGCACTAGAAAGCCCTTACTCGAGATCGCACCGACCACTTTGCCATCTATCTAGGTGAAAGGTCATTTTCTTCCTTCGAAAGTTATCGTGCTGACACACACACACACACACACACAGCCAGCTGACTGCACCACCCGGACACTTTAGTGGTGAGTAAAAATGCCTTTGACGAAGCGATATTTCGAGCCTCGGTGAAATGCCACAGTCGACGTAGGTGTTACCCGTAAGTCACTCGGCTTAAGTCTGGATCTTTTCAATGGACGTGTTCTACAAGAATGAATCGTTCTAAAACGGGCTCCGGGGCTGTAATGCGCCCTGATTCATTTGTCGATACCGGTACTATGTAAATAGTTTACTTATTTACTTACTTACTTACTTACCTATACTTCCGTTTCCAGGGGGGAAGTCGTAAAAGGCGACCAAACCTGGCTTTGTTTTTGTGTTCATCTTGTGTTATAGTATATTTTGTTATGGATGCATGTTTGCTTCTGTTGTGTTAGATTTAGTTTTCAGTACTAAGCCAAGAGATTGGCTGAGAAGAACGTCTCGGGTCGGGTGGGACGTAAAACCTTAATTCATTTCTAAAACGAACACTATTCTGTCTACACTCTGTATCGTTCACATAGGCCCACTGCACAACTCAGTATCCCGACACTGTTAATTCAGGTGCTATATAATTCGTTTACCTACTTACCTACTTAAGAATGTGCCCGTTCCGTTTCCAGGCAGGAGGTCGTTAATTGCGACCAAAAATGGCTTTGTTTTGTGTTTATTTTGTGTTATAATATACACGGACTTAATATTCCGACAGTGTTGGTCCAGTTCGGTCGCCGCCACATCTTTCTCACTTGTGATTAGAGTGTCTCGGTCTCACGCCTCGCGGGCGCGACGTCTCCTCACACGAGACTTATCGCTCTTAATTTACATCTCGTTTCGCTAAGCTGCGCCGACAGAGTTAACAAGATACGCAGCTCTCTTTGACGCCGGTCGGTCGCAGCGAAGACGACGGAGAAGAACATTCAGAGTCCACCACGACAACAGTGTGAGCAGCAGCCGACGGACGGACAAAGTGGAAGCTAAGAGGTGTCTTAGTCAATGCAGACATCTCGAAAGTAAGTAAGTAAGTATCGAGCGACTCAACTGTATCACGGCGCCAAAATTACCGAAACGCCGTGGTACCGAATTCCGTTTTTCGTTGGCTGAAGAGAAATGGGTATTACCTTTCACATTATGTACTGCAGTGCGATTTATTATCCACACATGCCGATAAGCAAAGTGTGGATATATGGTTTACTGTTTGTTTGTTTTTGTTTGTACGCTTATGGATTTCTCCGTCAAATTTTGCACGCTGATTCAGGGGTGTCCTGGGCAGAGAGTCTCCCGTTTTGGAAAACTTTGCTCCCAGAAGCCCAAAATCGGACGAATCGGCGCGCGGCGGGTGGACATAGGATCGGTATGTGTGGATAACCACCAGTCCCCTTCACTGACGGTACTTGTTGTTTTGTTTCGGTTTCTTTTCGGTCTCTATAAATGACATGCAACTTACCACAGCTAAAAACCAAAACCACGTGAGAGGTCAAATTTTCAGTGGTAAGTAGAAGTAATCCAATCCAGACAGCGAGCAGTTTATGCACATAGTCTATTGGTATTTTGTGTTTTGTTGTTATGTTTTTAAAAAATTTAGATGAATCTTACCGGGCACCTCATATCGTTCTGCCGACAGTCGCTATGTCTAAAGCGTATCGTACAAATAGTATTTATTACCTTCAATCATATTCATTTCTTAACCTTTATCGATAAACAGGTGTTGGTTATCAGAAAATATAGGTAAGATGGGCAGAACCGAAGGCATCACGTGTACGATAAGAGTAATAAACTTGCCAGGTCGGATCACCCAGTCTCCTGTTCGTACCGGACACTGGGTGATAATATTTATAGCATCGCATAACTCGACGGAGAAATAAATTTTCAGTTCTGACTGCGAAGGCGGACGTGGAGGGCGCCATGATGGAGAGACGGCTCAAGTAGCCGCAGGTGCGGTTTCGACGGACCGGCGAACAGTTGGTGCACCATGGAGCGGCGGCGATGCCTTGGTAATTAGCGACCGTGAATACTCTACCAGGACTGGAGGTCGGAGGTCGGCGGCAGGCAAGCAGGCTCCATGACGTTTAAGTTTCACTGATAGGTCGACAGCGATAAAGCCGTGAATCAGACTACGAGGTCAGCTGCCACGGCGGCTGCTGCCGCTGCTGTTGGATATTAGCTCGCACATGCGCGTGTGTGTTCGGTTGTTCCCGCGAGCTATGTAAACAAACTCGGAAACGTTTTCGCCGAGGAAATTACTTGCGCGCAGTTTGCCGGGTGCGCCGCGCAGAACCGAGAAGCCAAGAAACGGTAATGGAAAAGACGGTATCGTGGTGTTTCGATACGTGACTGGCTGACGAAAACATACCTCGTCCCTCCCCCCATTTACCTCCCCGTCCTCCCGTCTGTTGAATAGCGATTATCACATGTAGAAACAATTGTTTTGACAGCTTTTGTATAACAGCTTCATACAGAAACGTATAATCATCTTTATTCACCAACATGGTAGACAACTAATGAAAAATAACGCAAAATAACAAACTTAACTAGACAAGACTATACAAACGAGGTAGTCATCGCACATCAGACATGTTTGAAAGAACTTTTTCACTACGTATGTAGTTATTATTTTCACTGTACAGTATTGTATATTATTGGTCACTGAAACAAAGAAAGGTCCTACGAGATAATATCGCCTCCAGACATTTTCGTTCGAAATACAACGTAATACGCAGTGGTACAAGTAGACAACACATGCTGCTGTGTTGACAGCAGTGACGAATGCAAGCCGCGAACAAAGGCCGTCTTGTCTTCCGTGATCACTACTATTTCGACAACATGCAGGCGCCTGTGTGACATTACAAGCCTGCCAACTATTGACCGCGCATGCTGACTGCCGAGGCAATATAAATTATCCAGTCAATATACAAATAAACAAACAAACAGCCGTATAATCAAAACATAGAATAAACACGCACAACGTAAGAGATTAAGAAATCAACGCAGTTATTGTTCAACGGACTATCGCAAACGCGTTCGGTTTAGAAATATTGGATTTATTCAACATATTCCTGTCTTAAACCATGTTGCTTCAAAATTTAGTTGGATATACGGGACAATGCGGTTGGTATCACTAAATCGACCGGCGTTTTAATATTTTCATGCTTGTAACATTAGTTAAATAACTAAATCGCACTTGATGGCGACTTCTTGCAACGGTAATGGTTTATTTTGCTTTTTTCGCTATGTCGGCGTGTGAACGAACATTTCTGTCGCAATGCTTGCGTTGGCGTTAGGTATATGCACACGATGACCATCGTGTACCCGCTAAACGTTTACAAAATAAATCGATAGCGTAAACGAATATGGCGGCAATGACAAAATTCAGTGCTAAGATATAAAGAATCAACTAAAACAGACAACAGCACAACGTGATATTTTAGCGATTTTAACACAAAATTAAGCGATATTCAGATAAATGAACTTCATCGAAGGATGGCGAGCTGACGTTACAGGCGGCCGCTGTCCGTTACTTACGACAATGCTATTTTCGTGACGGAGCACCATCTGCGTTTTGTTATTCACCACTATATTTCATGTCAACGTTTAGCAATCGTTAAAACTTCCGTGTACACGTTTACTAAATTACTGGTTGGCGTTTCCATAGTGACGTCATTACAGCTGATGTGTCTTGGAAATCCCGTCCACACCAGCGACAATGTTGCCGAAACCGGCAACATTGTGTTTTTCGCG
>Ga0209780_1002906_pt1 | contig 12477 bp, 12 predicted proteins | sample WorMetexBAHAMAS2_FD_187384 | JGI IMG/M metagenome (GOLD analysis project Ga0209780, IMG submission 187384) | Marine gutless worms symbiont microbial communities from Max Planck institute for Marine Microbiology, Germany - Inanidrilus exumae... | ecosystem: Host-associated > Annelida > Digestive... | reverse complement strand
GATTAATAGCGGCATCAACTTTATAATAACAAACCACCGCTTGACCACGATTAAACTGAGTTTTACCGACAGAATCCAGCCAAAAATTCAGCATAACAGAAATTATATCAGACACTATATTCACAATTATAGGTATGATTATTGCCGCGATAACAAAAAATAAAATACTACTTATGATTGATATGCGTTGAAATTTTTTCATGGATTATATATTCTCCTTAGAGAATGGTGTCGCGGCGATTGAACAACGAGTTGCCGAAAGTAAATGGCAGCGTGGACATAAAGTCGGTGACTTGGAAGAATTATTGGACAAGGCTGAGGTGCTACAAAAATAACGACTAAATATTGTCTGTCAATAAGGGATACCACATATGCGTGAATTTAACACCTCTGGACCATGTAATCCAGCCCTACATTACACCGTCATGCGCGAAGCCTTAATTGAAGAAGGCAAAGAAAAAGTGCGAAAAGGACGGTATTTTACTCTATTTGCACCCAGACAAACTGGGAAAACGACCTATTTTCAACTCTTACTTGAAGCGGTTAAGGCGGAAAATTTTACCCCAATCTGGATTAGTTTTGAAAGCTTGAAAACCGTATCAAGAAACATCTTCTACCGAGATTTAAACAATCAACTTCATAAAGCTCTGGCAAAACATCAGATTAGAACCGAGCATACCATTAAAAATCCGGTTGAGATCAGAGAGTTTTTTGAAGGGATTCAACAGCAATCTATTGTCCTTGTCATAGACGAATTTGAAGGCATACCCAATGCGGTTTTAAATGAGATTATGCACACATTTCGGCAAATGTACCACCAAAAACCAGATCATGCACTTCACTCCATGATTCTTGTTGGCGTAAGTACAATCGCAGAACTCGTAACATCCAGTGCCTCACCCTTCAATGTGGCTGAGGAATTAAAAGTTTCCTATTTTACCCAAGCAGAAGTCAATCAATTGATTGAACAATACGTAAGCGAATCTGGGCAAAAATTTGAAGATAGTGTAATAAAGGCTATTTATGATAATACCAAGGGACAACCGGGCTTAGTTTGTGCCTTAGCCGCAGATTTAGTTAAAAAAGTCACCAATCGCACCGTGATAATGGCGGATTTTTTGGTGACACTAGATTATTTTTTAAGAGCAAAATATGATAAAAATATCCTGAATATTGTCCGAAAGGCGAAAGAGAAAAAGGCTTTTATGTACCGTTTGTTGTTTGGTGAACAGTCCATTGATTTCAGCGTCGATGTTGAAGACATCGCTTATTTACATGCCAATGGCGTAATAGATAACATAGATGGTTATGTTGCTATCCCAGTCCCTTTATATAGTAAGCGTATTATCACAGCATTTCGTCCAGTGTATAATGGCGAAAGAAGACATTATGGATTCAAAGTCAATGAGAGCTTTGAAACATATTTGAAAGACGGCGGCTTAAATATCCATGCCATACTCAATAAATATCGACAGTACGTGCGGCGGCGTGGCTTCAAAGCCTTTGATACCGAAAAACTGAAAGAAGGGGCTTGGCATTATTCTCTTGATGGTTTTATTAGCTTTTTTATCGAAGCCTTAGAGGGACATACATTTATAGAAGTGCCATCAGGCGCGGGGCGAACCGATATTTTGATTGTTTATCAAGCTTATCGTTATCTAATTGAAACCAAAGTATTTAGTAATAATACTTTATTAAAAAAGGGAAAGAGGCAGTTAGCGGAATATCTGACTTCTGAGGGTTTGGATGAGGGCTATTATGTTGTGTTTAGCAGTTTACATACTGATGAGGATACGCTTTATTTTGAAGATAAGATTCAGGGTAGGCAAATTTATACTTATATTGTTTGTACTAACTTTCCAACACCTAGTCGTCTCCCGGTGCCGGAGGAGTTGAAATTTACGGAGAGCGAAAAGGTAGCCGGGCGGATGCTGAGTCTGGATAATGTAACCGATGAACAGATTAGCCAAGTCACTGGTGTTAGTTTGGAGAAAATTGTTTATTTGAGGCAGGTTAAGCTTTTTGGGCAGTTTTTTTCTTAAAGTGTCTGAATCAGAATTTTCATAATTTTAGAATTTACAGAAATGAGGTAACTAAGTAATAAAACTAATTCTGTCAATTCTAGAATTTAGATAATTCTGATTCAGACTTGTGGTTGTTAAAAATCTTCTTTAAAAAAAAAAGTAAGATTTTTAGAATTTGCTTTAAACATACATAGCAATCATCAATATTGTTGATTATAATAGTCACATTATACATTAGTGATGGTTATAATCAACATGAATCGAAAACGCATAAGACCATTATCAAAACGCGCTGAAATAGTTTTGCAAGTATTAGGTGGTATGATTAAGGCTGGGCGTATTGAACGTAATATGTCACAAGCTAATTTGGCAGAACGTGTCGGTGTAAGTCGCTATACAATCAGTTTATTAGAAAGAGGAAACCCTAATGTTGGTATTGGTATTGTATTAGAATCAGCAATTATTGTGGGTATTCCTATAATGGGAGACGATGTACGTCAAATGACTAAAGTCTCTCAAGCTATTGCCAATTTAATCGAAATCTTACCTTCAAAACGAGTCGGCAAAAAGGTGGAACTTGATAATGATTTCTAATTTAGAAGCTTTTGTTTGGATATGGTCGCCTAAATCTTCTGAGCCGGTGGTTGCTGGCAAAATGAAGTTTCAACAAGGCAAATACCATTTTGTTTATGCTAAATCTTATTTGCAAAATCAGAATGCTATTTCTTTATCACCAATAGAATTACCTTTGCAACGTTCAAGTTTTGAGCCAGAAGGTATTAATGAAATTCATTCCTGTCTGAGAGATGCAGCACCTGATGCTTGGGGCAGACGTGTGCTTCATTATAAGTATTCACAACAGAATTTTAATGAAGTCGATTATATGTTGTTATCTAGTAGTAATCGAATTGGTGCATTGGATTTTCAACAAAGTAATCAAATTTATACCGCAAGAGATTTATCTGTAGTTCAATTACAAGATTTATTGCAAGCGGCGCAATTAATAGAAGCAAGACAGCCATTGCCGCCAGAATTAGATCACGCATTATTACATGGAACCAGTGTTGGCGGCGCAAGACCGAAGGCATTAATTAGTGATAATAGTAAGCAATATATTGCAAAATTCAGTTCATCTACTGATCATTATGATGTAGTAAAAGCGGAATATGTTGCTATGAAATTAGCGCAACTTGCTGATATTGATGTAGCTAATGTTGAATTAAAACATTCTTTGGGTAAAGATATTTTACTGGTGGAGCGCTTTGATAGAATCATAGGAGATGGTTTTATTGAACGCCGCTTAATGTTAAGCGGTTTAAGTTTATTGAAATTGAATGAAATGGAAGCTCGCTATGCTAGTTATCCTCAGCTTGCAGAAGTTATACGTCATAATTTGCCCAATGCAGAATCTTCTTTACATGAACTTTTTAGGCGTGTTGTTTTCAACATTTTAATAGGTAATACAGATGATCATGCGAGAAATCATGCAGCTTTTTGGAATGGAGTTACATTAACTTTAACACCAGCTTATGATATTTGCCCACAAAATAGAACTGGACAAATAGCCACTCAAGCAATGAATTTAGAAGGCAAACAAGGCAATCATTCCACATTGATCAATGCACTATCCATTTGTCATTTATTCATGTTAGAACCAGCAGAAGCTAAAGAGATCATTAATAAATTAATATCTGTGATAAATGATAATTGGGTGAATGTTTGTAATGAGGCAGAATTAGGTAAAAATGAACGTGATCTTTTATGGGAACGCGCTGTTTTTAATCCTTATTGTTTTCAGGATTGGTAATAAATAATTGTCTGAATCAGAATTTACAAAATTTTAGAATTAACAGAATTAAAATAAGGGATTAAAATAAAATTCAGGAATTAAATTCTGTAAATTCTTTAATCCTGTAAATTCTGATTCAGACAAATTACTACGTAGAAAAAACTATGCCACTGCAAAATCAGCTTCAGTAGTTATTAATAATATTTTTAGTATTATGTAAAATATTGACAATAGTTATAATCTCTTCTTTGGTAGCATCATAAGCAAAACTTTCACTGTATGATACTCCATCTAATATAACAAAATACCAATGACGACCAATAATATAGGCTCCATAAATAGGATGAGAAGATTGGTTGAGCTTTTGAGCGGCAACCATTGCTGCTAATAATTGCCCCAAAGGATCATTTGAGGTGTCTAATTGTTTTTTGTATTCATGAATAAAAAAAAATGGTTGCTTTGGCGATTGTCTGCCTGATGCCACTAAAAAATCAACATTACCCCACAGGCGTTTATTTTCTTCATATTCAACTGATAATTGACGTTCCATAAAGGGGCGATATTTTTCTTGATAAAAATCAATTGAATCAAGGATAAATGCTAAAAAATAGACTTTTAATTCTTCTTCATTCCAATCATGAACATGGTATAGTAATTTTTTAGATAATTTTTTTAATTTCTTGATTTCATCTTCTGATATGGTTTGTTCCACAGTTAGCCAATCTTGAAGTTTTTTATTATCTGGTTCCATTTTTAGATTGAATTCTATTTCTACTTCTTCTTTTGTCCATTGAGAAAATGGTTTCATAATTTGTTTTCCTGTATTGGAATTGTGATTTTTGTGATTTATGTGATGTTATTTTCTCATAAAAATCATACAAATCACATGAATCACAGTTCAAAATATCAGTTAACCAACTGCATATTCAGTATGGATTCTCTTATAAGGTGGATGAAAAGCTAAGACTATATCTTGTTTAGATACGCCTAATTTAACTAATTCCGCCGCTACGTCAGATTCAGTACCATTATATTGTATCCAAATTTTGCCATCTTTAATGTCGAAGTGTAAGGCACAATTCCGAATTCGTCGATCTTTATTCCATCCAAAACGGCTTAATTGATAATGATCATGTTCTCGATCAAAAATTAATTGTGTATCAATATCTCCATAAGAGGGTTTATATTTGCTGTATTCGGTAATTAATTGTTCTATATATGTACGGTATTTATCTAATTTTTCCATTTGGTAATCACCTCGTTGTTAATGTCATAAACCAGATATTTAATTTGATTCGTTGTCAAGGAAGCTTGAACAAATGGTATCACAAAATATTCTTGGTCAACATCTGAAGACACTGCGAGATATAAAACACGTTCCGGTTCTTCATTTTTCAAGGCTAAACGGTAGTTAATATATTGTCCCAACGCGGTGTGAAATTCAGAGATAAATGAGTTTTGCAGAAAGCTTTTAATTTCAATCGCAATCTTTTTTCCCTTTTTTTCAGCCGCTATCATTTGTTCAGCTCCTAAATCAACATACATATCAGCGCCACCAGATTGAATAAAAAGTGGATCATCTGTTATTTTCCACCCATCTTTAATCAGAGCATTTGACACAATATTATGATAAATATCTTTAGCTGGCATTTTTATTTAATTCCTTAGATTAATCTAAAAGTAGATGTAGGGTGGATTAAGCGGAGCGTATCCACCTGATTAATATAAAAGTTTTGGTGGATACGCTATCGCTTAATCCACCCTACATGGTCTTAACTTAATGGCATTGAGTTGCAAACTCCGTCCAGCACAAACGATATAATCAAATACGACTGACAATTCTCTCGTTCCCACGCAGAGCTATTATAAATTTCAAAGGCTTCGCTCTACCCGGAAAATATCTATTTTTCCATTGATATAATCAATAACTATACAAGTATCTAAAAAAATCATAGAGCTATTTTCTGCCTTCTTAGATCATGAATATATTTGGCGCTGTCTTCAATGTGTTCTAATGCTGTATCGTCTGCTTGTTTAATGTCATAGTCTTTTTCAATTACGTGCATATATTTAGTTACATCTTTCTTTTTATACTTTGTCTCCTTTGCTTGTAAAGAATTAATGAACTGTTGTATTGCTTCAATGGCAACTTCTTCTAAGTCTTTTTTTTGCGTTTTAACAAAATTTATTAATTTGTTTTCAATCTCTGGATTTTCTATTTTTAGTGTTGTCATGTTTTCTGTTCCCAAAAAAAACAAAGCCAAATAGATTGGTAATAGTAGCAAAATTAAAGTGTAATAACAAATTTTTATCGTTCCCAAATGAAATTTGGGAACGCACTGCTTGTGAAGCTTTACTTCACGAAATGCCAAGCAAAGCTTGGCTTGCACTGTGTTCCCAAGATCGTCTTGGGAATAAGAAAAAAAGCTTGACATACGAGATTTATTGTAGCAAAATTACTTGCTTTTTGAGCTTGGATCAGGTTGGCATCAAAATCGGTTTAAGTTCAATTTCAAGATAAACTCAGGGAGCCGGTGATAGGCGGTTTTTCACCGTCCAAGAGATCAAAACTTATTTTCGTATTACACATTTAACTGGAGTATTACTTATGAAAAATCAAATCCTCAACATCATGTTGTTCGTGTTTATCGTGCCGCTAGTGTACGTGGCTTCCTCGCAAGCTCAGCACATGGGTGATGAGCGTTGGTATTGGTTCGGGCCGCTGGTGGGTAAGTGGTGCCAACCCGGGACAGACGGCAGCACAACGAATTGCGACTACACGGATGAGGGTTATGATCCCAATTCGTCTGGCGTGTATTTTGGCACGGACGGCTGGTTCACGATGCCGATTACTGAGGAGTGTACGGTTATTGGCGTCTACGACTGGTCGGTCGATGATTACGGCCACCCGTCGTGGGACGTCAGCGGCTGGATTTTCTTAGGCATCGAAGCGGTGCTGGGGGTGTGTGACACCCCGAAATTGATCGTGATCGAACTGATGAAGCGGATGACCCATTTTGGAATTAGAAGTTCGGATACCGATGGCGGCGAGCCGCCTGGGGCGGTCACTGCTACCATCCGTTCCCACCTGGACGGTACGAGGGAACTGGTTTTGTGGTGGTAACGAACACGCCGGATGTCGATTTTGCCTGTTCTTCAACGAAACGAGTGGTGTTCGTGCAGACATGACTTGTAATCATGTTGAGGGGCGGGGTTGCGAGTCCCGTCCGGCACAGTAGGGCGGAAATCCTCACAAAAACCTTGAAACGCGGATTTTGCGGATTGCTCGGATGGCGCGGATTAAAAACCTTGAAACGCGGATTTTGCGGATTGCTCGGATGGCGCGGATTAAAAACATGAAAACATTCATTCATTAATTGAGATTTTTTTTGACTTCGATGGGTTTAAATCCGTGTAATCCGCGTAATCCGCAAAATCCGCGATTCAAGGTTTTTTGTGAGGATTTCCGCCCGCGCCGGTGGCTTGCTTGGACTGACTTAAATAAAGTGCTTTTGCGCCGGGCTGAGTTGGTGACGTATTGAATTAATCCACCCGATAATTTGGCGCCTCCTTAGTGATAGACACATCATGTACATGGCTTTCACGCATGCCAGCAAGACTGACACGTACAAATTGTGACTTGGTACGCATATCTTCCAACGTGTGACAACCGGTATAGCCCATACTGGAGCGTAATCCTCCCAACAACTGATGGATAATATCTACTAAGGCTCCTCGATAGGGCACACGCCCCTCAATCCCCTCCGGCACCAATTTTCCCTCAGTATCCTCCTGAAAATATCGATCTTTAGAACCTTGTGACATAGCAGCCAAAGAGCCCATTCCACGATATGATTTATAGGAGCGCCCTTGATAAAGTTCTACTTCACCAGGAGCCTCTTCAGTACCAGCAAATAAGCCGCCTATCATCACAGAATGTGCGCCTGTGGCAATAGCTTTAGCCAAGTCGCCAGAATAGCGAATGCCGCCGTCAGCGATCAACGGTATGCCTGTGCCTTTTAGGGCTTGTGCAACCTGATCAATGGCGGTAATTTGGGGCACTCCGACGCCAGCAACAATGCGTGTGGTACAAATGGAGCCTGGTCCTATTCCAACTTTGACCGCGTCAGCCCCCGCTTTAGCTAAAGCCATCGCAGCTTCACCCGTAGCAATATTGCCCCCTATCACCTGTACATCAGGATATTGTTGTTTAATCCAGCGCACTTGATCTAACACGCTTTGTGCATGTCCATGTGCGGTGTCTACAGCAACCACATCAACGCCCACTTCAACTAAAGCGGCTACTCGAGCTTTTGTATCCTCAGCCGTACCCACCGCAGCCCCCACCCGTAGACGTTCTTGTGCATCTTTGCAAGCATAAGGTTTTTCGGTAGCCTTCTGAATATCTTTAACAGTGATCAAACCACGTAGTTGAAAATTGTCATTGACAACTAGCACTTTTTCAATGCGATGTTGGTGTAATAAATGCGCTACTTGTTCACGACTAGCATTTTCTTGTACCGTAACAAGGCGATCCTTGGGAGTCATAATGCTTGAAACGGGACTATCATAATGAGTTTCAAAACGTAAATCGCGGCTAGTGACGATACCAACTAACATTTTTTTATCAACAACGGGTACGCCGGAAATATTGTGGGCGCGTGTCAAATTGAGCACTTCTTGAATATTGGTATTGGGTGATACTGTAATTGGGTCATTAATGACCCCACTTTCAAACTTTTTAACCATTTGTACTTGACGCGCTTGTTTTTCAACACTCATGTTCTTATGAATAATGCCAATTCCGCCTTCTTGTGCTATTGTGATAGCAAGACGTGCCTCAGTGACGGTATCCATAGCCGCCGATATTAGAGGGATGTTGAGGTTGATGTCTCGTGTCAAAAGCGTGTTAAGTTGTACCTGTTTAGGCAAAACCGTGGAGTAAGCGGGCAGTAGTAAAACATCATCAAATGTAAGGGCTTCTTGAAGAATTCGCATGATAAGATAGATAAAACTTGTGATTGATGGATAAACAACAAACTTACCAGCTATCAGCTTACTGATGGCTGGTTAGGAACAACTATAATTGGGGTATCAGTATTGTGAAAATAAAATTATTACTAAAAAATGTCGTGATCATGTTCATCGCTAATCTCTTAATGGGATGTGCCAGTCAATTGACAACCAGCGATGCGCTCGCCTTTGAGGCATCCCAAGGCAACCCACATTCTTCGGCGGCTATTGGAGTATTTATTTCACGACAACAAGAACATATGTACAAATTTTTGGTGGCTGATATTGCCAAACGTCGTGGTAACAATAACTTAGCCACGCTCTATTTTTTCGAGCTTGCTGCTGAAACAGATGATCCGCGTTTTGCTGAACAAGCCACAAAAACTGCCTTATATGCGCGGCAATATGACATGGCTGCCGAGGCGGCTAGCCTATGGATAAAGCTTGCTCCAAATAATCCTTATGCACGCCAACTTTTAAGTCGGGTGCTGTTACTTCAAAACAACCCAGATAAAGCCGTGAAACGTTTAGAGGCTATACTCGACAAGGATAATCCCGATCAAGTCAGCGCATTGATTTCAAAAATACTAGAGGCTCAAGATGATCAGACGCTGGCATTAAAATTCATGGAAAAATTACTGGCTAAACAGCCAAATCATCCTGCGGTTTTATTGAGCTACTCACGCTTTTTGATCAAGATTGAACAGTTTGATAAAGCCATAGAACTGTTACAAAGACTTTTAAAGCAGAACCCGTCTCATGCTGAAGCCGTGCCTTTATACGCCTATTTGTTGGACAAACAAGGCAAACGTTCACTCGCTTTAAAATGGCTGAAAGAAACATTGGAAAAATTCCCCGAGCAGCATAAATGGCGGCTAATGTATGCACGTATGCTTGTTGATGCAGATGAATTTGAGGAATCGATCAAACAATTTAAATTGTTATTGTCCCAAGATTCCCAAAACCAGGCAGATATTCTATATGCCTTGGGGGTGTTATCCCTACAAGTAAAAGACAATTTAGCCGCCAAAAAGTATTTTTTGGAACTACTGGAGACTAGACAGAAACTCAATACTGCGCGCTATTATCTAGGCCAAATTGCACAATCTGCAAAAGAACTAGAAAAAGCGATTTCTTGGTATAAGCAAATTAATGGCGGCTCAAATTATTTAAATGCCCATGCGCGGATTGCTTTGATTTTGACTGAACAAGGAAAATTAAATCAAGCCATTAAGCACCTTCAAAGTCTACATGTAGAACGCCCGGAAGATGTCATCACTCTGATGCTGCTGGAAGCGGAATTGCTAAATGATCAAAAACAATATCCCCAGGTGATGAAGATTTATGATCGTATACTCGATTCAGTACCTGATAATATCGATGTATTATATCAACGTGCCATGTTACATGAAAAAATGGGGAATATAAAGCTATTCGAGCAAGATTTACGACGTTTATTAAAAATAGATCCAGAAAACGCCGATGCGCTCAATGCCTTAGGTTATACTCTCACGGTACACACGGATCGTTATCAGGAGGCTTACAAATTAATTGATCAAGCATTACAATTAAGTCCCGACGATTATTACATTTTAGACAGCATGGGATGGGTGAAGTATAAATTGGGTCAATATGCGAAAGCGATTGAATATCTGCGTAAAGCCCAATCTAAACGAGAGGATCCGGAAATTGCGGCGCATTTAGGCGAAGTGTTATGGGTGAATGGTGAACAGGAAGAGGCTAAAAAGGTGTGGGAAAAAGCGCAGAAAACTTTTCCAAATGACGAGAACTTGCGTGAAGTGATGCGTAGGTTTCTAAATTCCAAGAAAAATGGTGAAACATGAAGCGTCTATTGATATTAGTAGTACTACTACTATCTAGCTGTGTTCAGTTGCCCCCGCTGCCGCCAATATCGGCTAAGCAACTAGATTCATGGCGTTTAAATGGTCGCATAGCGATTTCAACTGAAAATGACAGTTGGACGGCTAAGGTTTTTTGGCGACAGCAAGGTGCTGCCTATCAACTGCGTTTAAATACGCCGCTTGGACAAGGAGCCATAATGTTAGAAGGGGACGATAAGGGGGTTGTGATGCGTCAGGCTGACAAGAAAACTATTAGGGCTGCCAATCCAGATATTTTAATTGCCAAAGTACTAAAAGTAGAATTGCCAGTTACCAATTTACATGCTTGGATTAGGGGACTCCCTGCCCCCAATTCTTCTCCACAATGGTACACGCTCGACAATGCTAAGCGGCATATGCATAGTTTACGACAAGATGGCTGGGAAATAGATTATAAAAAGTATATGAAGGTACAGGGTATTGATTTACCTAAAAAAATTTTTTTGGAAAATAATAGGTTTAAGGTGAAAATCGTGATTTCGCGGTGGGAGATACACACTGCGCCATCCAAAACAGCGAAACCGAGGATTTTTTATTTAAAATATGGGGAACCAAGACTATCTATTTAATAAATAGGATTTTTTCTATTTGGCGCCGTGAAAAATCCTATTTCTTTAAGAAATAGGATTTTTTTTTGACCTTTGGTAGGGTGACAACTACTATCTAGTTAATAATAATTATGTTTTTTTTCCAGTGCCACTTTTAAGTATAATTAGATACTGATGTTTAGATTTAACAAAAAAACTGACAATTCTCAAGACGCCAAACCAGGCTTGTTTACTAGATTAAAACAAGGGCTCAGCCGCACTCGTGAAAACTTTACTGCGGGATTAACCAACATTTTGAGCGGCAAACAAGCTATTGATGATGATTTGCTTGAAGAGATTGAAACCTTGCTCTTGACTGCCGACTTGGGTGTAGATGCCACCAAGGCGTTGATGAACGATTTAACAAAACGGGTGGCTAAAAAGCAACTAAATGACTCTGAAGCCTTATTTCATGCTTTGCGTGAAAATATGCAAGCGATTTTGGCACCTGTAGAACAGCCCTTAATTTTGCCTGAAGATAATAGCAAGCCCTTTGTGATTTTAATGGTTGGCATCAATGGAGCCGGTAAAACCACTACGACTGGTAAACTGGCTAAACGCTTTCAAGCCGAAGGGCGCTCTGTGATGTTGGCAGCTGGGGATACATTTCGCGCTGCTGCGATTGAACAGTTAAAAGTTTGGGGAGAACGCAATAATGTTCCGGTAATTGCCCAGCATAACCGTGCCGACTCGGCTTCCGTGATTTTTGATGCCTTGCAGGCGGCGACAGCGCGTGGTATTGATGTCTTGATTGCAGACACTGCTGGGCGTTTACACACACAAGCTAATTTGATGGAAGAATTAAAAAAAGTACGGCGAGTGATTAATAAACTCGATCCCGCCGCCCCCCATGAAACTTTGCTAGTCATTGACGCAGGCATTGGTCAAAATGCGCTTGTTCAGGCAAAGCAATTTCACCAAGCGATAGGAGTAACAGGTTTAACGCTCACTAAATTGGATGGTACTGCCAAGGGTGGGATTGTTTTTGCGATAGCTAAACAAACCGGCTTGCCTATCCGTTTTATCGGAATTGGCGAACAAGCGGATGATTTGCGGCGTTTTGAGGCGGCTAGTTTTGTTGATGCCTTGTTAAGTCAATAGATTTATCTTGGCAAATACTATCATTCCTCCCGCCATGAAATTTAGGCTAGGCGGGGTGGGGG
>Ga0209780_1002905_pt1 | contig 12479 bp, 13 predicted proteins | sample WorMetexBAHAMAS2_FD_187384 | JGI IMG/M metagenome (GOLD analysis project Ga0209780, IMG submission 187384) | Marine gutless worms symbiont microbial communities from Max Planck institute for Marine Microbiology, Germany - Inanidrilus exumae... | ecosystem: Host-associated > Annelida > Digestive... | reverse complement strand
CGCTAGGCGACAAAACAAGTGTGTTGGAAACTACGTTGTGATTAAATTTATGCAAAGGAAAACTAGCTGGGGTCTGGGGAGGGGCACTGCCCCTCCCCAGAATTTTTTTTTCGATTTTGAGTCTGAAAATGGCGACTTTTAGTGCATTCTGGGTGCTTGCCCACGCGGCGAGGGGGGCCATGGCCCCTCCCGCCCCCCTTGGATCCGCCAGTGAACGTATATGATACAACTATTATGGTATTCGGTACTGATGTAAACTGTCGATATGTCGTTGCCACTTGCCGAATCTGCGTTCGTGGTCGTGACTAGGCCTAACCGAACATCGACGCTGTGGTCAATGTTCATCGATTCAGTTCGTCACTCGCACGAAAGCTAGGCACGGACGACGAGGTCAATAAAATGGCGTAGTCGACGACCCTGGCAATTCGAATCAGGCTGACGACCCCACGCCGGGGACCAGTTGATGCATAGAGACCGTGTGGCGATCTGTGTCGTTTAAATATATCCTATATATACTGAAATAATTCTATGCTGTGACGGCAGACGTCGATAGTCGTTGAAATTCTTGTTAACCACGCCGACCGCAGTCGCTGGAGTAGGGTTTTCACCGGCGTTTGTCTGTTTGTCTGTCTGTCTGTCTGTCTGTCCGCACGATATCTCAAAAACCGATGCAGCTAGAATGACCAAAGTCACCAAACTTGAAATAGAAATGACTTTCCACAAGCCTGAAACCCCATTTATTTTGGGGTCAAAAGGTCAAAGGTCAGGGTCAAGAGTCATAAAAACCTGTGTCGGTCTTCAGACACAACGTAATATTGCCTCTGGCCGCGTACGTAAGCAATGCTGGGTTTTCCCTGCTTCATTGCCCCGCCGCACAAGCGATGCTAGCGACACTGTGTTTTCCCTGCGTCACGCGCGACAGACAGACCGCAGGTTTTACCGTGCGTGTAGTTTTTCGCAGTCAGCCAGCGGCGAAACTATTGCCGGCGTGGGTCGTGGTATACACTCTTTTGAGTGCTGACTTCTTCTAGTTCCCGTCTGCGACAGCAATGGTCAAGTCAATTGTTGCAAACGAAGCCGATCATTTAGTGCTATTAATAATATACTGTGAACGCACTCAGTTGACAACATCGTATTTCGCTAATAGAGGGAAATCCACAAATTGCGGTAAGCTTATTACGTGAAGACTGATGAACTGAAGTGCCCTTATTTCTACAGACATAATAACTATCATGATGCTGAAGGTCACTCAATGTCATCAGAAGTGCCGCTATTCGACAGACCACGTATCACTTTCTATTAGTCGTCTGTACTAGCCTAACAACGTCGCTGTCTTGTACCGTTTCCGAGACACTAGAACCTACTAGTTATTTCGCAAAATTTAAAGAGACCACTCGACCCTGACCAACTGTATTTTCGTATTCCAAAAGCCGTTAGTTGCAATTTGCGGCCAAGTGTGACCCCTCCTTCATATATCAGCTATCCAGGGGTGGAGCTGACCATGAAGTGTACTGTGCTGTACGTATATTCATTACTCTGCATGACTGATATGATCGGCGTATTATACGCTGATCACTCATGCAGAGTAATGAATATACGTACCGCGTATTGTTTGTCCACGTCAGTCATCTCCAAGCCCGTGAATACATTGACACACGTCACAGCGTTCTGACTAAATAGAGACGTGTTTACGGTGGCGACAACCGCAGTGGAGGGTGAGCGACCCGGATGATCGATAAGCACTACGTTTCCGCACCACGCTCGCTGCCATGGCACCAGATATAGGCGTACATTAATAGCCGGTCGATATCTGCTTTGCATCGGTTATATTGGCCAGGATGTACTCAATGCGGTGCGTAGCACCCCCACCTACGCTAATAGCGTCCATGGAATTACATCGACGAATTATTTATTACCTCGATAAAAATAGCACGGCTCCTAGCCTTTCACTGCTGTGGGGCGGCCATACTAGAAAGAGAAGAGGAGAGCGAAAGACAGCTGTAAGGAGTCGAAACCAGTAACTCAGGTGTGACAGAGGGATCGCGCGATGCCCAATGATTCGTCCCCCCACTTTTTAAACCGTGGATACGCCCACGGCGATCCCAACAGTTACTGAACTCTTGTTGTAAGATGCCGACGTCGGTCTCCAGATATAATGCAATTTTGCCGCTGGCTGCGTACGTAAGCAACGCTGGGTTGTCCCTGCTACAACAGCTCGCCGCACAAGCCGGGTTTTCCCTGCGTCACGCGCGACAGACATACCGCCGGTTTTCTGCGCGTGTAGTTTTTCGCAGTCAGCCGACAGCATAACATTGCCGGCTTGGGTCATAACACTCTCCTGAGTGCCGACATGCACGGTTTAAAAGTTGCAGGAATATACTGCAGACAAGACAAATAGTCAGTGACCAAATGACCAGTTAAGACGCTAAGACTAACGACTATGTCACTAGATTAGCATGCGCCAATCTGTCATTCTGACGCGCACCGGGAATGCATCGTTTATTCATGAAAGACGGAAAACAGCCGAAGTACGTAAATTTTTACATGCATAACATACGATAAAGCAGTTAAAACACATTTAAATGAGAAAAGTCCCTCACTCGAGGTCGCATCGACCAGTTTGGCAACATTTTTACCTCGCAACGCTATGCTAGCGCAGTGGCGCAGTATAGGCTGTCGTCGTGTGTCTGTCCGTCTGCCTGTCCACTCTGTCACAAGCCGGCATTGTACTAAAACGGCTAAACGTAGGATCATGCAAACAACGCGTACCAGTGACTCTAGTTTTGTGAAGCCAAAAATATCGGCGAAATTCCAACGGGGTCGTCTCCTACTGGGGCGCCAAATAGACGTGGGGTGGGATTAAATTGGCGATTTTCGACCAAATTCTCACTATAATGTCAGAAACGGTGCAAGATATGGACATAGTTACTAACTATGGAACATGGAACACTAATAGGAACTCGTATGTGCTCTAGTGAATAGCACTATTTCCAGTGACCTTGCGTGACCCCCAACTACCCCAAACCACCCGATTTTCGTTATTTTGTATCGCGTTTCGTATATTCGTAGTGGGTAGAAACAGAGATTTCAAATTTGGTACAGATAGGTTGATCGTAGCAAGTGCTATAGCCCAAGGATGGCAAACTATCCCTGAAAGGGGCGTGGTCATGTCGCATAAACCATTTAAATTTTGGTAGACACCAACCATATCTCCGGAACGGCTGAATCTAGAGTGGTCACATTTTGCACGCCTATGGGCTATGTCAGGTGCCAGCATAAGGATGACAAATCACTTTTAAAAAGCGTGGTCAGAGTCACGTGACCCACTTTAAATTTTGACGCCCCCAATGATATCTCTGGAACGGCTGGAGCTAGAATCGCCAAATTTTGGATGCAGGTTAACTGTGTCAAATCGTGGCCTATAGTACTGCCTTCTGTGACGAACCACCCTTAAAAGGGGCGTGGTAAAAGTCTCGTGACCCGCTTTTTTATTTTTGCCCCAATCATAATCTTTGTAATTGGTGAAGCTATAGCACTTCAAATTTTGTGTACTGGTTGATATAGAAGAGTACGAGTGCATGCATGATTTGATATATTACTCACAAAAAGGACGTGTTCAGACAGAGTCACGTGACCTTCTTAAACTTTTGGAAATACGTGATAATAATCTCAGAAATGGTGCAAGATAGAGACATGGTTGCAACGGAAGACTATTAGGAAATTGCATGTGGCCTATTGAAATGAATAGCACCATTGCCAATGCCCTTGGATGACCTTGAAGGTCACTTTTGCTGTTGAAACCTTTCTAGCTCCCATACCTTGTGAAACAGCGCGAATTTACTAATATAGCGTTTGGCGCGGTCCCTGTGCGTTAGCTGAGCTTCTTGTATCTCAAAGGCGTCGCGTCAACACTTGTTTCTTTCCAACAGGATGATGTCATCAGCGTAGCGAAGGTTCGTGACTATTCGCTCTCCAAAAGGAAAGGATAAACGAAAAACTAAAAACAAAAACCGAGTAGCTCAGAAGAAACGGCCCGGGCAATAGTCCATGAAGGCAGTATGATAGGTCAAAGGTCATTTACTTCAAAGGTTATTGTCAAGACACATAGGTACACTGACACACACACACACACACACACACACACACACACACATCGGACTGATTGCTTTACCTGGACAGGTAAAATGGTCAATAGCAAAACCTGAGACCAAAAATAGCAGTGTTAGGCCTACTTACATGGGACCGTTGTATTGTCTAAACAGGAGCGACCATCTGAGGCGAAGCAAGAGCGCAAGGGTGGGAGTAAACAGTCACTCCCCATATGTTATGGTTGTAGGTCACAGACAAGAGGGCAGTATATCAGCCAAGCAAACAGCGTTGTGCGCAATCAGAGAAGACAAGGACAGCAAACGTGGAAAGAGACGAGGATGCAGCCAAACCCAACTAGATCTATCGATCGACGGCCGTCCCGCAGCCGTGCAGTTGGCTCGGCCATCTGCCGTACCTCCTTGATCCTGCACAGACTGTCTGCTGAAGTCAGCAATCAGCATTTGGTACAGCTTACACGAAGAAACTGCGTGTGAATGGTACAACATTTTATCTACACTTCGCAACAGGAGCCTCATATCGTTTAGCGTCAGTAAAAACTGCTATAGACGACTGTTATTGATTGCATTCTCGGCTGATTTAAGACATCGTATACATATACATTACAATCCTTTCACGCGAAGATCGCCCTAAATTTTGGTCTATCATATAAACAACACTTAGCCAAGGTCAAGAGATACCGAGACTCTATCAAAATACACCCAGACGGCATAAGCCGGACCAAGTCTCAGCCGAACTCAGCACCGTATGACGTCGATGTATGAAATGTCCCTCAGTATGGCGATATCATGGTATGTTTCAGTTTCGGCGAGCTACATTTAAAATCAGGATGTGTGGCAAAGCCCAGCGTGAGCCCGCCCCGCGCGCAGCCTCGCCGGCGCTAACCACGCTGTTGTCATCTGCATCGACTATAGGCGTCATCTGGCAAATATGATTAAACAAAACACGGTAATTTAATGGAGTGCTCTTTTCTGTGCTCGTTTATTTTAGGCACTATTTCGGGGAATCGGCATAGCAGGTTTTCTATTGTGGCTAAACGAACATCACGTGGGAACGTTTGATGAAGATCGGTCCCGTGTATTCTGAGATAATTGAAATGAATGAATAAAAATGCGAGGATTTTAAGTGCGTTTGAAAACCGACTGAGAGCCGGCTTTGTCTAACACACTATGTAAACAAATCAAGCCGTTGAGTGGTCTCCAGGGGAATTGCAGAAGAGCGTTAAACAGAAAGAAACATCGGCAAAACACGCGCCCTGTGGCATGTGAGGCCGGTCGGCCAAAAACAGCGCTATCGATATCGTTAATGATATCGCGCTATTTCGTTAATATCGTATCGGTGTCGTATAAAAATTGAAATTCTGACACCGACGCATCACTAATAGAAACTGTAGACGTTACAAGTTAAGAGCATTAAAAATTTGAAAGCAAGACCAATTGTCCTCGGGGCGCATCTAGATCGGAAGCCTGCTTGTTTCGACGCGCCCCGAAGATACAAATCAAAGACGAATCAGATCGTTAACGGTAAACGACGCCTACACTACAATGTATCCAGAACCACTGAAGTGTGATGGCAGCCTGAGTAAACGCCGGGTGCATCGTACTGCGTACTGCGTGAATGCTCCACTAGGGCTGCGCCAACCGAGTAATTAAAAGAGTACTCGAGTGCTTCTCAAAAAGCCGGTGTTTATTTTTCGTTAGTGAAACTACAACATAATGATAACGGCGCTTATAATGACGATGACGGTTTATTTCGTATGGCAGAGAAAAGCTGGATTATACATACATGCTCTGTAGTTCAAAAATGAGAGTTATTTTTTTCTCTCAGCTATAAACCGTTTCGCGTGAAGTCATCGATGACGTATAGGCCTACGTATCACTGATAACTTGACTTCTGCCGTCGTAATAAGTAAGTAAGTAAATAAGTAAACATTTATTCGTGCTAGACAAACGCAATCATCACATGAAAAGCATGGACACACATAACATTACTTGAAATATGCAACCATCTGAAACTAAACACATCTAGCGTGACGTTTACGTCGGCGCATCTGTACGCTAAAAACATGCGGATGGGCGTGGCCAGCACGCTGGGCGATTCGTCCGATTTTGGGATTCTGAGGAGCAAAGTTCACAAAAAATGGGAGATTCCCTGCCTTGCACGCCGATGAACCGCCGTGCAAAATTTGACGCCGCTAGCTTTGTCCTCAAAATCGTACGTTGTGCTACTTACTGCTTTTGTCGATTCTAAATTTCTAGTCCCTATTTGTCGTCAATGCCGCGGCCATATTTGTGTAAACGTGTATACGCGCACATCCCCTAGCTGGCGGAGCTAGGCTGAATTAGGGATGCTCGGTATACCGGTATATCAAAGAAATACCGCGGTATTAAAAGTGACGATATTATATATCGTGGGCTTGCTAAATACCGTCCGCAGCATTCTACGTAAATCACTGCATGTAGATTAGATCAGCAGCAGGTCATCAGCATACATTAAAACTCCAATATGACAGGACATGACAACCACGTCAAGAGGCAGAAAGTTTACATATAATATCATTAACACAGAGTTATGAGAAAGAAAATGGGCGAGCGCACTGCAGACGATTCACACGGTTAGATTTTTGCAGAAGTTGTCTACGACTGATGACGTCACAAAATACCGTACCGGCATCGCGGTATTTTTGAGACTGTATATTATCGTCGGGCATTTCCTAATACCGCGCATCCCTAGGCCGAATCCAATCCGGTGTGGCCGACGGCCCGAATCGTTCTTTGCTCGTAGAGCAGTTACTGCAGCGCGATTCAGTTGGCGCCTGTATGCTGCCGTGTGGAGATGTGGTTTGTGTGGCGTATGTATACAGACGTACACGTGCTGTGTGTGCCGGTATAATCACGCCGGAATTTCCGTTGCTAACCGATTCCGTTCATCGTATACATCCTACTGGTTCAGGTATGAATGTCTTTGTACTTGTCCTTGTACTTGTAGATGTCGGGCGAGGAGTTCAATGCGAACTTCTGTTGCCCCACTCGCGATCCAGACGGTTCTTTGATGTACTCACTATACTTGCGTTGACCACGCTGACTGGCAGCTCGTTCCAGTGATTCACAACTCTCTGAGACTTCTGACTGAAGAAATTCTTTCGTAGATCCAGGCGGCATCTTGTAGTACGGTACTGAGCTTGTACCTTCCAGCAGTGACCTTTTGTGTTATTATTTCTGCTGATCCAGCTGATTCCATCTGTTAATTTCTCTGTTTGAAAAAATACAGCAGTCCCGTGTACACCGAAATTTAGCAAGTTTCCCAGAATGTCCTCTAGTTCCCCTATTATTATCATCTAAAGTGAAGAGATCATTCAGCTTAAGCCTCTACAGCCCATTACCTCTCAGACTATTCTTTGTTCAAGTGCTATCAGACCTAGTCCATATAACCTGCTTTCATAGGACAAATTCTTGTATCCTGATATCAGTCTAGTAGCTCTTCGCTGAACCTCAAATTTATCAATGTTTCCTCTTAGGTACGGTGACCATGACTGAATAGCGTACTCTAAGTGAGGTTTCACATTTTTTGTAGAGTATGAGGAAACCTTTTTGTCTGCGTTCTTGAATGTCTACTAACGCTGCTTCACAACACCGCCGTGAAACTTTTAACTCAGCTCTATTTATGACACCTTAGTCTTTCTCTTCAGTAATTTCCTGTCGAGACCAGACTTCTTCTTCATATCTGATGGTGTAGGAAGTTTTATGAGAGTGTTTTAGGTGCATTACTTTGCATTTCTCTGGATTGAGGCGTAACAGCCACTTTTCAGACCAACAACCAAGTGAGTCAAAGTCCATCTGAAGACTTTCTGAATCTTTTACGTCAGTTATTCGAGTTCAGATTTTGGTGTCATCAGCAGAGATGTGAATGTTAGTCTTTATCCAGTCCGGCAGGTCATTGACGAAGACCAGGAAAAGAAGTGGTCCTAGAACGGAGCGCTGGGGTAGTCCACTAAGCACCTTCACCCAGAAGGAACTGTAACCGTTAACCATGACACGCATTGTTTGTCCTTTCAGAAAGGATTCTATCCATCTAAAAGTAAGTCTCCACTGAAGCCCAAATGGCCTGTGTGTCTAAAAGAAGATTATGGAAGATTTCAGAGATTTGCCATTTATCAGGAGTAGAGGAATAATAGGTAGCCACTAGCCAAAAAATCGGCGTGTACTGCTCTTATCTGTCGCATTGTCACTCACAAACAGAGGCGGATCTATGGTTTCTGGTCCCCTGGGGAAGATTTCCAGACTGTGCCCCCCTGAGTGACAGACCGTTGGACGACACTTGTCTCCCCCTCTTTGGTGCTTCTCCCTTGGTGCCCTGGGCAGCTGCCCCAGTGGCCTCCTACCCTTTGATCCACCACTGCTCACAAACAATAATTATATCACATTATCACTGGCAGTGACTGGGCTAAAATTACAGGTAGCAAAGGTCTTGCCCGTGTCGGGAACCTGAATGTGAGTATGTAAGATGAAAACGCGTGCAAATATAATTGGTCTGGTAATCTCACTGTTGATAGAGTGGGTGAATATTTTTTAAACTACAAATCTTTAGCGACCTTGAGACAGGCCGCATTAAGAGTCCCGTAGGCCCTAGGCACCAGCGTAACTATAGGCCCATGTTTATCAAGCTTTTTCTTAATTTAGGCATTTATTTGCTACGGTAGTCCGAGGCTCCTAGCCCTTTGTGTTTTGACTGGTGCTGTGTCTGCAGGGAGCGGAGTACGGCTGCGGGCCATCGAGCGTCACTCGGGGCCGATGTGTGACATTCTGCGGCCGGCGATCACGCGCTTTGATCCCGGTTGCCGCGGTCGACACTCCGGTCACGCCGTCCGCCGATGACCGAGTCTGTTCCTGGCCTCGACCGGCTTCCAGCGAATGACGGTCATCCTTACCAGGTGATTCAGCGGCCGGGTGGACATCAGGCGGTGACCGATCGCGACGACATGGCCACTGCCGTCTTCCATGGCGTCAACACTGACCATGCCCACATGTCCGGCGCTCTCTACGTCCAGCCGTCGATGCCGCCATCTCCACCGTGGAAGGTAACCGGTGACTTACTTCCGTGTTTCAAACGGCCGCCGTACGAGTGCAGCCGCGTGTAGTTACATGTTACGATACGATACGGTAGATTAACGTGCACTCAAAAGCTGACGAGATGGCTAGCTTAATCTAGCGCACGGCACAGAAACGAAAAATAAGGAAAAACAAAAACCGAGTAGCTCAGAAGAAACGGTCCAGATAGCAGGTGCCAACGTTTCTGTCAAAAGGTGGGGGGGGGCAGCTGGACAGAAAAGGAGCCTGTGTGATCAAAACACCGGCAGGCATGAAGTCTGAAGGACTGCAGGTGTTGACCAAACGTAGTGAATACAGCACATAATGCAGTGAAATAGTCAGTCAGAAGTTACTAAAGTTCGACTTGTGTTCCAGTCACAATAGGGTTTTAGCAGATTACATTATGGGCACAAACATGATATTGAGTTGACATAGACCATTTTACCGTAAGAAGAAAATAGTTGCGTTTTCTGTACACCTCCAGCGAAAATATGGCATGCAGTTGTGTTACTTTCGATACTGGTACATTTTTTGAAGTTACTCTGCATTGCTGTCGTAATAATAATGCGTTTTCGTGTGTTAACTGCGCAGCCTATACGTGCCTGATGTAGGTTCTTGTGGCACCCAAGAACTGACAACTGCTTTGTGCAACAAACGTGAACAGTGAGTACAGTGTGAGACTGATAGTCGTTAATTGTCGACTCGTGATCGTGGTTGTTGTCGGCATTGACTGCTTACCCGCCAACAATGTAGCGTTGTGTATGCACTGTACATGGCGTGCATTACGTGCTGATGTGTTGCAACTCGTGTATGGGAGTGCCTGCGTTATCGACAGTTGGCTCTGCCACGTCATCTTTCGATCGAAATTCAACTATATTGGGCCAGTCGTCGTAGTCAACACAGCTGCAGACTCGACGGCGGGCGTATTAGTCTATTGGTCTTCTATTATGCAAGTCTCTCGGTGTATGTCCGTGTGCGAGTATTATGCTACAGAAAACTTAATGTGGGGGAGAGGGGGTAGAAATACAAGGATTGGCTTTACTGAACGGAGCACGGAGGGAGGGGGAAAGGGAAAGGAGGTATGAAAAGGGGAGGAAGAGGAAGGGGAGGCGCAGTTGGTTATCTAATCTAGGGGCGCCGCTACTGCGACCATGTGTTAGATTGTATTAGATTTTGAGGCGGTTGGTAACATTGGTGGCCAAGAATCAAAAGATCCTACCCGCAGTTGTCCTAACGCTAATGACCAGGGTTGTATTCTGGCAACCCACTGAGATACAGTGAAAAGCGTTATTGCTCAAACATGTATTATCAGCGTATGCAGTGTGCTGGGCCATATGAGCGCGTCGACATCAAAAATTGCAAATAGCATGCCAGGGTCATTTTACAGCGATGCTAAAATGTCCTAAAAGTTCTTTATCGTCACATCTTTTTCTGGGCAGTTTCTCAACACCACTGGAACCGATATATTCCATTGTTGTGCCTTTTGGGGCTGAATGTATACGAGTGAAACACCGTTTCGGGAAAGATGACATACTTCTTCAATAATTAATATTTGGACGGGTAACTTTGCTGAGGCTGAATGAACGGCATCGGGGTTATAACCACTTTACTGTCGATGTCGTGGAACACAGACCAACTTGCATGTATGTAGGACTGCATGATGTAAGAGAGTCCTTTGGCAGCGCGAACTAGACTTTGAGTGAACTGAACTACTGGCTGAATGAGATAGTAGGATGTGTGACCTTGGTAAGGTCAAACAGCCGCTGAAACATGAGCAGCTGACTGATGCGGTGGAAAGATCGACTGAAGCCTGTTTCTTATCAGTTCTATCATTGATCACGTACGCCGACTGCATCGTCCGTTGGTCTGAAGGTGGTTTGACAGTATCGTATCTCTGTTATCAGTTGCTTGTGCCAACTGTCGGCGTGTCCTTATCTGGTCTCCCAGATGAAAGATAAACAGTACCGTTTGGCTTCTCATCTGAAACAGTACCCGGATGAAGATACGGCGTCACCACGTGGTATCACGTCGGCGTGTATAACCAGGATTTTGTCTAAGCTTTAGCCGGATACAGGACGGGTTCGGATGGAATGTGGCAGCCTCTAGCCAGGACAGAAAGATATGACACAGTGAACATTACTGTAAGGCGTTGAAATGGTAACCCCACGCGTGAAAGGGGACAATCGCTGAGCTACTCGGTTTTTGTTTCTTGTATCGTATCGCGCCTGTTCACGCACTGACGGATGTTCGTAACGACAGGTGCGTCGACTGCAGTAGTAAACGGATCTTTTGCGCGTTTTGGTGCTGAATATGTATGAAGAATGATGAATAATTATGTTTGTGCGTAGCACTGCTCGGCTCGAAAAGACCTCTTCGCTGTTACTATTTGACGTACTGTTGACATGGTGCCATGTAGACATCAACAATTCTGCACGTCATGTGCCGAATAAGTTCACACGCAAGGACGTATAGATATGTACTTGTGCGGCGGAGCATCCTTGACCTATTTCTGCGACTGTACTAAACAAAAGCCTGCTGCTAGAGAACTTTACTTTTTGTAGTATTGTGAGTGTGTATTCACTTCACCTCTAGTAGAGATGCAAAGTATTTCGAACAGCGTGACTGTGTCTGTTTGTCTCTCTGTCTGCCCGCTTGCATATCTGAGAAATGTCAACGTTAAAATTTCACCAAATTTTCTGTACATGTCACCTGTAGTCTAGCTCGGTGCTGCTCTAACGTCAGTGCAATACGTTATGTACTTCCGGTTTTGTGGATTACCAATGTGTGTGCGGAGCGACCGTGCGCCGTTACTCCGTTGTACCGATTGGTCGCCGTTACTGATGACCCTGGGTGACCTCAAACGTGTTGTCGCTGTTACAGCCTTTTTTGGACTTATAATAATAATAATAATAAGGCTCTGGGGCGAGGCATCGTGTTGGTGAGCAGAGGAAAGAGAGAAAAGACTCAGAGAAGAGGAATGTCTTTACTCTTTAGCCTGAACTGCAACAGACTCACTACCGAGAACAGTTTTCGTTAGCGAGTTCCAGATAGCCGGAGCTGAGCAAGGCGCGCTTCGCAAATGTCGCCGTCGTGGACAGTTGACACAGCGTCGTAGTTGCCGGATCGCAGGTTATGGCCGTGTTGTCGATCCTGGATCACGATTCGACGTGTTACGGACGTTGAACGTCTGCAGAGCCACTCGAACACTGTATAGCATGCCATAAATTTGCTGGAATGCACAGAACACGTGTTACATTGAAAACCAGCTCCGCGTGGGGCCGGGGT
>Ga0209780_1002904_pt1 | contig 12484 bp, 10 predicted proteins | sample WorMetexBAHAMAS2_FD_187384 | JGI IMG/M metagenome (GOLD analysis project Ga0209780, IMG submission 187384) | Marine gutless worms symbiont microbial communities from Max Planck institute for Marine Microbiology, Germany - Inanidrilus exumae... | ecosystem: Host-associated > Annelida > Digestive... | reverse complement strand
CATTCACTGACTTCTGAGGGAACGGGCAGTGATGTAGTCGAGGCATTTTTTCGAGGCAGAGGCAGAACTGCTGAGGCGAGCTAAGGCAGTAAAAGCTGGGAACAAGGCGAGTCCGAAGCAGCTACCCCGAGGCGGAGGCAAGGCAGATGGAGACTGAGGCCTGAAAAATACAAATATGAGAGAAACAAAAAGTATTAGAGATGTAAAACGGGCAAATTGTACAATAATAATATCTGCCGCCCTCACAAGACCGAGAACTTATTTGCCAAATGCACTAAATTCGGTACACTACAAATCTCTTAAATGTAACTAACTCGTGCTTCTAGGCAGGATCGAGGCAGAAACATCAAGACAGAGCCGAGGCCAAGACCAAATATTACAAGGCCGAGGCACTCGGTTCAAGACCAAGGCAAGATCAAGGAAGAGGACTGCCGAGGCAGAACCAAGATGATGACAGGCAAAAAGATGCCTCGAAGCTGCCTTGATGATTGCATCACTGAGGGGCACTACACCATGTACTCCAGATCTCTGATGTCACTAACCACAGATAAAAGGGACATTCTGTATTCAACACCCTGGCACCGGTTGTGGCTGACCTATTAGCCTAGTTACTATACGTGAATTTGGACGATAATTTTACAACTGGGTCAAACACAATCTCGATTGGCTAGTTTGAGTACGTTGTCAGTTGAAAGTGGTTGAACATTGGTTACCACGGTTACATGTGACAAGTCCCAGATGTTGACGTTGTTTGTGTTGGTTTGGTTAACCCGAGTCTGGTTGGTCATCTGTCATCGACTGGTTGGTTGCATGACGGAGTCTGGTTCTAGATAAAGAAGCCCATGTAATGTGTTGTTGTTCTGACTGAACCCGACCGTGTTGGTCATTTGTGTGCACAGAGTTTGTGTGTCCGACACTCGGCTACAAGGAGTTCCTTCATGCTGATTGGCTTAGTCAGATCCTGTCATGGCAGAAGCCCGTTGGCTGCTGGGGAACACGCTCAAAGATTGGCAGGTCGGCCGGTACTAAGCAAGAGCAACATCGGCAATCAGAGAAGAAATTGCCGGTTCCCGTGAACAATACTGGTCCTTCTCAGCGAGATGTTGACATGGGCCTCCAGCCACCCGTGTTCAGAACTCGCCATCTCCTCTATGAGAAAATTGTGACTGGTAAATAATCACCTCCGATGTTGATGTGTTATCACCATCGATATAAATAAACACTGGATGTGTTGCTGTGGATTGCCAGCATTGTAGGCCTTGAAGCCAATAGGTCGAGGTCGGCAGGGTATGATTTTTGTCGCCAAAGCCGTGTTGACGTGTTTATTTATATCAATGATTGTGACTGATCGTAGTGGCCTTTGGCCTTGTGCTGATGGTGGGCGTGGTGGCGCCTGGCCACGCCTCCCAACACAACATGAATATGAATGACACGACTGTGATTGCTCAGTGGCCGACAAAATTCATACCCTACCTTTGTCAGCCATGGCTTTACCATAATGACAGTATGCTATCTGTAGCGTTTCTGTACACTGTGTCTCAAAAACAATACACTCGACTTCTGATCATAACTTAGGCAAACGTAGACTGATTTCAAAAATTCTTTCACTGTTAGATTCCTGAACAAATTTTGTATAGCCACGTTATCAAGATTGTCCACCTCACCTTAAGTATGTTTCTACAGTACCTTGTGAAACTTGAAAATCACAACTGCTGCCGGTTATTGACATATTGCACGTGAGACCTCAGAATTCATCTTGCAAGATATAAGGCCGTCTTAATAGACCAGGTCTGAATCCTGTGACTATAAAATCTGGAAAACAATGCAGCAGTGCTAAGAAGATGATCCATGATGTCAACGAACTGAAGCAGTGGATGATTGTCGTGTGACATGGACAATCATTGATGAAGCTCGCCCCAGTGAGTGGCGTGAACGTCTGCAAGCTTGTGTTTGTACCACAGATGGACGTTTTCAGCACTTGCTTTAACTTTACGACTGTTTTTCAGGTACGTGGACGCTGACTGCCTGTACACCGGGATCAGCTCTGGGCCCAGTGCTCGGTAACGAGTATGGGAAGCCTTTACCTTCCTTAACAGTGTAATATGACAACAGCTGTAGCAGTCCTGCTGTCATTCCATTATTGAGGATTCATTGTTCCTTTTGCTGGATACACCACAGCAGAGACTCAATGCTTTTAGTGGGCTGGATAACCATAGAAAATTGCCTCTTCTCATTGGCAGATTAATACATGGTTCCTTGGGCCCACAAAAGTAAGCTGTCAAATGGCATCTCGATTGGTACCGGCATTTTGGCACAGCACGTCCATGTGACCAACACAGACAGACAGACCACGCTACTTGTGACATCTGTAGCAATAGGCCGCATCTATGTACTGTGTGCATGTGATGTGGCCTATAAATAGAGTAAGGACAAAATAGACAGTGCACTGTGACTGACTGCATGAAGGTCTTAACAGACGCAATCAAATAGTTGAATACATTAATGTCACATTTGCTGGCTAATTGTAATATTTCTTACAGAACCATAAGTAATGATCTCAGTCAGCTGACTGTTGGCAGTACATTTTGACGAATGGAGAATATGTAATTACTGAATATTGCTTTTTCTGCCTGTGCTCAGACTAGTCTTGTGTTATTTCAGGTGATTGCCTGGCTCACAAGACGGCAGTTGCACTGGCCGCGCTGAGCCAATATGTTCGCTTCATCATATTGCTCACCTCAGCCGCTGACAGTCATCTGATTGATGTTAACTATCTCGTTGAGCCGTATCGACTTCCACACAAAACCGCGGTGCCTGTCACCCAGTCTGCACATTCTGAACGTGTTCCGGCTCATGTAGGAAATGCAGTTCACCGCGGTGAATCTCAGCAGCGGTTGCGGAAGACGAAAGAATCTGAACATCTTGCCGTTAATGGACAGCGTAAGAACGCTGTTGATGCCAAAATTGCAAACGATGATGCGAAAAAGATTCCGCCTAACAAGAAAATTGCACCCGGCGGTGACATTCAGCAGGATGTGGATTACGACGAAAACACCGAGGTTGAACTGGACAAAGAAGACGTGAAATTCTTTCGGCCTCGAGCTGTGGAAGCTGAAGATGAAGTCCGGCAGAATGTGATGATAACTGGCAACAATCTGCCTCGTGTTCTTGTTGCACGGTCAGCTGCTGGTCAGAAGCATTCACGTGACAACGTCCGAGTCCTGTTCAAGTATCGCTGGTTTCTGCTCGTAGTTGCCGTCTTTCTCCTCTCATTCTGGCTCCGCTGCATGCGGTGCGTCCGCTGCGGTTTTCTGTTGCGACGGTGTCGATGGTTATATTCACTTACCGACTAATGTGATGTAGAACATTTGAAACATTCGTTTGAATTTTATATAACCACGCTGACTGCGGTCGCAGGGGGGGGGTTTCACTGGCGTTTGTCTGTCTGTTTTTCTGCACGATATCTCAAAAGCCAGTGCACATAAGATGGCGAACTGGACATACAAATGTTCCACAATGAGTCCTGCAAACCCATTTATTTTGGGGGTCAAGGTCACGAGTGCCAAGGAGACTGTACTACGCTGGCCCCATTTTTTGATTGTGTTGTTTGTCTGTGAACATAGATTGCAGAAACACAACAGCGTTTAAAATTTTTTACTGCTTGTCGTTGGCTAATAAAACAGCAACAAAGCGTAATGTATGCTCTGACGAGAAACAGTTAATTTTAGATTTTGGAGATGGTTTGAATCACGGACATGCTTACCTACATAGTAGTTGTTTAGCTGGTATTCTTTCTCCAAGTTACCGCTAGTCGGGCCGAATACTACAAAAACCTCTGTGGATAATAGAAGCAGGTTTATGCAGGTTGGATGTCCTATCTGTCGCCTAACCAGCGCTGTCAAAGGACTAAAAGGAACTCATGGAATGGATCCCAATGACAGAGAGTCATCTTCTGGACCTCTTTACTGCGTTGTCTGCATCTAACAGAAAGCATAATGTAAATGTCTGGCGTCCATCCATCTGTCTGTCTGTACCGTTGGCATATTCACTGTGACTCACCAGGGGGCAGCATGCAATGTTGCGAGGGTACATTTTGGCCCGACAGTAAGGAGGACCAACATGCTTGTTTCTTGATGGAGCAACTGACTCCTGAGTGTGGGACACTGCACCATTTGTGTTGACACGCTGACGGGAATTTCTTGGGCACCTGTTGTTACCTACAGCAGCACTGCTTATGTGGTTGGAACCTGACAGTGGGACAGAAACGTGTACATTTTAATTATTGCTGCATTTTGTCAATGCTGGCTAGGTGGCGCCACTCTCTTCCTTTGCTGAGGTCTGAACTCTACTGAGTTCTTTCTAGTTAATTTCGTTCATTGTCACACATTCTTAATGACTGACAGACATTGCCTGCAGATGCAGCTAATTGGCTGACGTTACATGCCAACAGTGACAGTCTTGCGTGACATTTATTTTTGGTACATCTTGTGCTTTGCCTTGTCATTGTTGATAGTGAATGTAGATTACTGTTATGTCTTCTGCAGAGAACTACATAACAAGTACATTAGTGGGGACTGACCTTTATCCACACATGCCGATCCTATGCATGGCCAGCACGCTGGCCGATTTGTCTGATTTTTGGCTTCTGGGGGAGCAAAGTTCCCCAAAATGTGAGATTCTCTGTCCAGGATGCCGATGAGCCATTGTGTGAAATTTTCTTGGTGCTAACGTTTCATTGATCATGTATTAGAGGTGTTTAACGTAGTCAAACAGTACAGATCAAACATTTACTTTACTTGTAAAATTTATGTGCTGTGCTATTGTATGCTGCTGCTGATGGATGGCTGTCTTCAGAGCAGACTGTGTCTGCATTATCTGCAGTGTATGCTAGTCAGTGTATTTGATGGATGTTTTTGTGTTGATGACATAACTGAACTCTGTATGGTGCAAAACATGATGATGCTATGTCACCAATTCAGTTACTGATCTGTATATTCATCATTTGATTTTGTCCAGTTTGATTGCTATTGTAATGGTTATCAAAGTGTTGAATTGATCTTCATGTCACAGAGTATCATACTATTAGACATGTAATCAACAGCCCCTTTGTTGTTTCTGAACATCTCACGCCTCCTATTCCGACCCGGCTTTTTGCTTTAACTATGTTGTTATCAGTTATATGACTTACCACGCGGCGTCTTACGGCAACTCAATGCATTTGTAGTGAATGAACCTTTACTGATGTGAACTTGGAATAATTTTTGCAGTGTGTACCGATTGTAGATGAGTTTCGATACATTGTACCATTATTTGCGACATTCTTTGCCTCCAGTCCTGTTGTACTGTTGACTTTTTGCACCCTATAACTATTTGTATTATTACTATTTTTGGGCTCCAGGCTTCCAGCTCCCCCTTCACTTACCCGCCATTTACAGTATCTGTTAGTGACTTTTACTATTCTGTTTTTCCCTTTCTTACTCGCTTCGTCTATTTTCTTGCTTTTCCATCCCTTCCCATTCTACCAGAATAGTCCAACTCCATTTCAAAGTCAGATGTCGTAGGAGGCGACTAAACCTGGCTTAGGTTTTTTGGTTGATTTTGTGTTATTGTGTGTGTTTTTAGTTAAGGATGAATGCTTGTTTTTGTCGTATTTGATTTAGTTTCGTCTTGCGGTGTGATAGTTGTCTCCCCTGTTGATGGCTGGAGCATAATAGTTTAAATGAGCCTCTTGATCCGTTTCCCTTTTTGGGTGGCTGTTGAACAAGAAGGCGCCCAGGTTTGAGGTTAGTATATCGCTGGCCTTCCTTTACTTGGTAGGGATAGCTTTCCACCCTGACCTTTTTTCTCTGATATAGCCATGTTTGTGCTAAAAAGGGACGTTAAACTCCAACTAACTTATTATTTGTCATTATCTTTATTATCATTATTATACCTTTGCCACGCAACAAGTGTCGGCAAAGGTGTTGTTTTTGGTCTGTCCCATTCGTTCATGTGGTCATCCATTCATCCAGACAGATATTGTTACCACGATATCTCATGAACGCCTTGAACAATTTCGATGAAACTTACAGTGTTTTTTCTCGCTATTTCTCTTCTATTTGGTATATTGTATAAGTTGCGTTTTGACGACTTTTTATTAAACGAAGACGATGATGATGGGAATATTCACTAGCCACTAGAAAGGCAGGCATGGTGTATTTGCAGGTAAAACTGTGTGATCCATGCCTGATCGCTTTGAAATATACATAGTATATAAAAGGCGCTATATTAATAATCTTCCTTTCCTTTACCTTTTAGCTTCTACTGATGACCTGATTAGATTTTGTTGGTCAAAAGTTAAGGTTACAGCAGGCCATCAAGGTGGTGAAGTCATCCACATCGACGCTGGAACGTCATTGATGCTGGAACGTCCATGTCTATCTTCTAGTTAGTTATTGTTGTTGTTATTAAACGTTTATGTTATGACAGTTATAGATTATCACTGATGTCGTTCACAAAAATTGCATAATCTAGCAAAGCAGATCATGATGATTCGGTGATTTATCATGTTCTCGTATTGCATGTGGAGTTAGAATAAGACTGGAAAAGTAACAATACGTTCGTAATGATTGCTTATTTATTTATTTACAGTTGTGCAGCAGAATTCCATTCAAGGAAATGGAATAAACTCAGAACATTAATTTATTTAACTTCCAGACAGTTGTGTTAACTAAGTTTGGTGAATTTTGTTACCGCGTGACGCCATGCTAGCGCGATATATGCCGTCGTCGTGTGTCCGTCCGTCTGTCTTTCACACCAGTATTGTATCAAAACGGCTAAACGCAGGATCACGCAAACAATGTCATACGATAGCGCAGGGACTCTAGTTTTCTGGTGCCAAACATCTCGGCGAAATTCCGACGCGGTCACCCCGAGTGCTAAGTAGAGAGCGGGTAGGTTCAAATGAGCAATTTTCGGCCAATATCTCGCTATATCTAAAAATGGTGCAGGATAGGGACATAGTTACTATGGAACGCTGATAGAACTCATACCACTTTATCAAATGGCGCTATTTTCAGTGACATTGAGTGACCCCTAATCACTTCAAACCACCCCATTTTCGATATTTTGTATTGCCTTTCGTATCTTCGTAGTGGGTAGAGACAGAGACTTCAAATTTGGTAGATAATATGAGTGTAGCAAGTGGTAGCCCGTGGATTACAAATCATCCCTGAAACGGGCGTGGTTAGGTCACACGAACCGTATAAATTTTGGTAGGTACCAACCGTATCTGTGGAACGGCTGAAGCTAGAGTATCAAATTTTGTACACTATGTCAAGTCCCAGCATACTGATGACAAGTGACCTTAGGAGGGGCGTGGTCATGGTCACGTGACCCACTTTAAATTTTCTCGAACGGCTGAAACTACAATCGTCAAATTTTGCATACAGGTATCAAATCCTAGTCTACGGATGACAAACCACCCCTAAAAGGGACGTGGTCCGGATCACATGACCCATTTTCTGTTTTGACGCCCGAACGGCTGAAGCGAGGGTCGCCAAATTTTATACGCGTGGTCAGGGTCACGTGACTCGTTTTTTTTTATTTTGGCCCCAAGCATATCTTTGGAAGCGGCGATACTAGGCACTTCAAATGTCGTATGCTGATTGATACAGAGGTGTACTAGAGCATGAATGACAGATATCTTCGAAAGGGATGTGTTCAGGGTCACGTGAACTCCATTTTTTGGGAAATAAGTGATAATATCTCGGAATATAGAGACATGGTTGCAATGGAAGTCTGTTAGGAAATCGTATGTGGCCTATCAAATGGCTCCATTATCAATGACCTCGAAGGTCACTTTTGAAGTTTGAAACCTTTCTAACTCCAATACCTCGTGAAACATAGCACGAATTTACTAACGTCGCGCCGTCCCTCTGCGGTAGCTGAGCTTCTTGTATATAATTCTGCTTGCCGAAGTAAATGAACTGCTCAAGTTGCGTTGTTGTGTCTATTTTTGATTTACTTTTATGACCACAACTTGTATTTTTTTCTTGCATCGTAATTTACTGTTGTTCAAAATTGGAAAATATGACTCATTCTTACAAAGCACGCGGGTTTTGTTGCATGTCACAGTGCGGAGTGCAGTGTGTGATGTTATAACGATTAAAGGCTCCTAGGTTTTATTTAATTACTGATACAACAAAACACATGTAATCTCGTGTCAATAGGTAATTCCCACTTTCAGTCCCAGTTATGTCGAGATTTATTGCAATCCTAGTTTAAATACCTATTCCTATTTTCCCTGTGGTTTTAATTTCCAATGAAATTGAAAAACCCAAGTCGTATTTCTGACTTAGGAAATGCGAAAAGTGTGAAAAGTGATTCTTATCCTCGATCTGTAAGGGACTCTCGACAGAATAACCAGGCGAAAAGAAGACTCAATATTGCAACAAAGTACACCATGTCCCAAAAATGAAGACTCCAAACTCATAACAATAGCTCCGTCAGATCTTAACCGATTTTCAAAATTCTTTCACTGGTAGACTCGTTAGAATATCTGTAATACGGTGGTTACTGGCAATCCTAGCAATCTTGTGAAATATTTTTGTGAGAAATTGCCATTTTCAAGAGGTAAGTGAAAGTTAAGTGGACACTGAGCAACTGTTGTGACATTATCAGTAGGCCTATCCGTGACATAAAATATTTCGTATTCTGTCAAATGTAATGTTATTTCTACAGTTGATCTCCGTAAATTGAGGTAAATGGACAGAGAAATCTGCTAACTAAATACCTATGCTAGTATTTCTCAAAGCAGACCACAGGACACGGTGTATGGGGTGCGGACCGTGAGGTTGCACTGGGCGGTCACCTCCTACAGAACGTAGAACTTTGATCAGTCCAATTTGTTCAGCGCCTGTGTTTACTATTCTACATCAGCAGATGCTTTTCAGCATTTTCGGCTTCATGGGTTCTCACATGTAGGCTACCAGCTGTAAAATGATACTTCAGCTATAATAAAGCCTACAACAAAACCGGAAGTACATAACGTATTGCATCGTTGTCAGAGGAGGACCGAGTCGCGCCACAGGAAACATGCACAGAAAATTTGGTGCAATTCGGACATATGGCTTTCGAGACACGCGAGCGGACAGACAGACATACAGAAGCTGATCGCAATAGTTCGCTCACCTATCGGGGGAGGGGTGAAGTAGCAAACGTGCTACAAAGTCGCATTTCTCGCCATCTCACAGACGAAGCGCGCGACGATGTGCGCTACAGCCAGCGTGTTGTAAACAACGACGTGCGGAGTTCAGAGTTTGAGACATGGTTCCAGAGGGAAGTACCCCTATTTTTGGAGATACCCAAATTCCATAGTAACAGTGTAGATAAGCCGAGATAGCCGCCCCTATACTGTATCGAAGACCAGCTCTATACATTCAGCTGCTTTTACAGAACACCGGGGACCCCTGACATACCATATAAAAACTGCGCTACGCAGTGCTTCGTGCGGTTAGTTCACGCGCTGCCGTTGGGTGGCTTACTTATAATCTATTAATTATGGACGCAATGAGTCACAGGCTGCGGAAAAGACAAATTTTGACTCCCTACAGAGTCGACATCCCTTAACGAAAAAATGGTCAAAACACGACAAATTTTTCATAGTCGATAAAATGTCTCGTTCACTTGGGAAATAGGCATCGCCGAATTGAATGGTGATGTTACACTTTTGACCGGAATCTCACCAATTTAGCTGTTTCTGTGCAAGCCAGTGGTGGATCCAAAAGTTGGTGGTCGGGGCGAGTGGAGGTCTGGGGCTGTGCCCTCAGCGGGGGCTCGGAAAGCCATACCCCCACTCAGAGGCCTGACTTCCAATGGCTCCTAGCGAGATGTATAGGGCCTATACTACAATGTTTGTTACCTATAGTGTTCTGCAGACATTATACTAGACCTAAGTTGGTGTGACGACCAATTATGTTAATTAATAAAATTAACAAAAAAAATTTTGTTAGTTAGGTGCTTGATCCATCTGAATGTGCGGCTTCCCTTTTGCCCCCAAAACGGAAATGCTAGAACCGCGCCCCTGGGAATGTTATCAAATTCAACAGCCACCTCCGATTGAAAAATCAAATGACGGCAATCAACGCGGAAGAGCACCTGCGATGAACGGCGACTCTACAACCGTGACCCGTGACAATATTCCCGTATCTACGGCGAAGGAAGAGAAGTACACGTAGAGGAGCAAGCCCGCAACAGCCGCAGCCGGCTCAATGATCAACACGGAAGTGCTCCTGGGAATGAAGACAGGTCATCGGCAGCAACTACGTCTGCTGGACCGGGCTGTGATGCGACAGACTATTTGAAGGTAGAAGGAGGAGGTTATCAAAACAGGTAGAGGACGAACAACAGACAACATGGGCAAATATTTTAAAGAAGTAGGCCTACTGTTTGCAACAAAGCATTTTAAAATACTTTCTTGCTTGCTCGCCGACTGCATGGAGACTGTCGGTGTCTCTGGTTCCCGTGCAGGGACCAGTGAGGGTGTTCTCGAATGGGGGTGAGGTCTGGGGAGAATAAAAAATGCAAATTACATGCAGAAAAGTGGTCTGTGTGGCTTAACGATACAGCGTTCGCTCGCGATCCAGAAGGTCGCGGGTTCGAATCTCGGCCGGTCAACTAGCTGCTCACACGCATGTGCCTCTGTCACCAAGCAGTATAATTTGGTACCGGCCGATGGGCGGTGATGCTCTTCGGCTGGGGAGGTAACCGCAGGCCTGGCTGAAAGTAATGGCAGCCTACCGCCGGGTGGATGGCTTCAAGTCACCTGCGGGCTGACTGCCTGTACAACGGGATCAGCTCCGGGCCCAACGCTCGGTAATGAGTATGGGAGAACTTTACTTTTTTATTTACATGCAAAAAAAGGTTAAGTTTTGTGCACATTTTTTGTCACAAATTTCTGTAATTTTGTTATTTATTAACAACTGCAAGATGCAGTGATTTTAAGTCGCGTATAGGCTACAGTAACTGAACACCGGCTGCGGGGGATGGGGGGCGATCGCCCTTATCACCCCCTATGGATCCGCCACTGGTGCAAGCGCAGTGAAAATATGGCCAAAATCGCCCGAAATGTTGCCAAATCGTCACAATTTAAATTGACATCACAGGGGACAATGATGACATCAGTTTGACTAAGTGGTTAAAGTCACTAGAAAATGTATCTCGACTCGAGCGATGAAATATCCGCCACTTCTACGCATGCAGAGCAAAAATACGACAAAATCACTCGAGATGTTTTGAAATCACCCCAATTCACCCACTACTAAATTTTGTGGAACTGTATAACGATAATGTACTCAAATCTGGTAATAAAACTACAAAATATAAATACGAAAAACTGCAGTTTACAGATTTACAGATCAAAATCCACAAAGTCATAAAACGATGATACTACTCAGCAGCACATTGACATTCAGGCGTTGAGTATCACGTACCTTTTTACAGTTTTTGATCTGTCGCCGTTAGCACTACGTATAATCTGAAGTTGTTAAAGAAAGTGTTTATTAGACCGATGACTAGTCGATCGGGACTATGGTGTATTGTTCATCGGGGTAGGTGTCAGAACCGTCTCTGGTCCAGGCGTCTTCGTAGTCTAACGACAACAGCGACACACGTCGCTGTCCGACTGACTCGCCACTGATGCTGTGTCTCGGAGAACTCGTCGAGTAGCGTCGCTCGTCGACGACACACGAGCGAGAGAATCGCCTTCCGATCACGTCGTCAACGTCATCAATGGTCACTCGTACCGGCTGACCAGCTGGTGCCACTGGCTTGTCCGCTTTCTGTCGGCGTCCCCGATGGTCTCGCATTTCGACCACTGTAATCAACCACAACGTCGCACATCCAACTAAGCCGGCCTACTCGTGCATCGCACAGCACACAGTCCATGTATGACAGAGGGACCGGTCGACGCGCTGTGTCATTCTGCAACAGTTAAGTCTCTTATTATTAGTAGGCCCCATAGCAGCGTAGCCTTATCACGCTGGTAAGCGTAATTTAACGGTCTGGCGTCCGTCCGTCTGTCTGTCCCATCGTTTTTCTCAACTTAATAGGGCACGAGACGCATACTCAACGTGACTCACCAGAGGGCAGCACGCGAGGTGGCCATCGCACATTTCCCAGGGATGTTACTCCTTGGCCTTGGCCTTAAGGCCAAATTTTTTGGCATTGGCTTTGGGTTTTAGGCTTTGGCCTTTAAAGTTCTGGCCTAGACATAAATTACAAAACCACATGACGACCGTGTGTGTGCATGTATGAATGTAAATATGATTGTGCACTTGTATTGTATATTATGGCCCATTGCTGACTGATATATTAAAAATCACTAACTTAAAAAGAAACAAATAACATAAAAGTAAAGTATTTTGTTCAACTGACTTTCATTCAAACCTTTGGTTGCACTGTTGACCTTTATCTTTGTCTTGTCCTTGATAACATGGCCTTGGCC
>Ga0209780_1002903_pt1 | contig 12484 bp, 8 predicted proteins | sample WorMetexBAHAMAS2_FD_187384 | JGI IMG/M metagenome (GOLD analysis project Ga0209780, IMG submission 187384) | Marine gutless worms symbiont microbial communities from Max Planck institute for Marine Microbiology, Germany - Inanidrilus exumae... | ecosystem: Host-associated > Annelida > Digestive... | reverse complement strand
CCGCGAATGAGTCCGAGTTGATGTCACATCAAGACCGCCGCGCTGTCGTCGGAAGTGTCGGTGCTCGACCGATCGACTTCCGGCGAAGTCCGAGCCCGACCCGCCGTCTCCGTAGCGCCGTCGACTATCGACGCGACGTGCTGGAGCGACAGCGGCATCTCCAGGTCCTGGAAAGCAATCGGACGCTGAGGAAGTTCATGCGCGTTCTGCAGCAGGAGGAGGAAGCCAAGGCGACTGCGGCGCTGTTCTCGACTCCCAGCAGCGCCATCTGCCGGCAACGACCCAGAACGATCAGCTCTGTCGTCGACAAAGAACCCCGTCCGGTGACGTCACCACGCGCCGCAACCGGAAATCCTCGTTGTCGCGAGAATAAACCTGCGTCGTCGACGACAAGATGTTGTTCTTCGACTGTCAGGCGGAATGCTGACGATGGCTTTCACCTTCGACTGGACAAGCAGCGGCAGCGAGGCGGCAAGTCACAGTCGTCGAGCCGGCGCGACATCGAGGAAGACTGGGCCATCGACTGCGCTTTCCGTCCATCCCAAGTCCTGCCAGCTGATCGACCACTGCGTGGACGACGGCGATGAGTTAAGACCCGTTTACATCACGGCGACTAAACTTAACTGATCTGAATTAGCCATGTGAACGGTTCTTAACCCAGTTTTGCCCGGAGTTCCAAAATGGGGACTGACTAAGGGTTGAGCGCCATGTGCCCGAAAGTCAAAAACTAAATACGGTCGGTTAGCCAGCCTGGCGTCAAATCCCTTAATTAGTGTAAGTATTTTAGAAACACTAAGCTAAAGTGGGTTAAAGGACCGTTTACATCGCAGAACAGAACTAAGCTGCGTAATTCAGTTCAGTTCAGTCGGAGCAGTGTGACCGGGCCTTCAACCGTAGATGAAACGTCGGAGATGAACACGGGTTGGATTCATTAACAAATCAGGTCCAGATTATCGTTTTAATTTCAGGTCGGGTTGGGTCACTTGTGCTACGGTTTGGGTTGGATCGAGTCAACGAAACTGGACCCACGTTCGACTCTGGGCAACGTTAAGTTAAAACCGACAAAAAGTCGTAAACGCTTCTTTCGAAAAGAAATGTGTCCACCGCCACGCTAAGTGTGTTGCTATTCGATTGGTCTTCTTTTCAGCTACGATTTCGGTTTATTCTTCACGTGTTTCGTCAGTTTGAAAAAAACAGACAAATATAATTAATTTACTTCGCGCGCGACTTTTTACACATTTGCAAATATCTCGGAGTGAAATATCAGTCATTGCAAATCAGTAGTTCAGATTTTATGGTGATAAAAAGCTCAGGATGATGTCGATAGCCACTGATGGCGGCAAGGACTGGTTTGATTGATGTTTGTCCATTGGTTTGTGAGCATGGTAACTCAAAAAGTTACTGGCGGATTGGTTCATGAAATTGTTGGCGCATCTGTTGCTCGCCAGTAACGATATAGCTGGCGTGGCGGAGGTGTGCGCTGTAAGTTTGTAACAAGTGCCCTCTTGTTTTCAGGTCGCATCGCCTGCACGCTACAGATGTCGCACGTAGCGTGGTCTATGTGTCTGTATGGGTTGGTGACACAGGTAAGTTGCGCAAAAATGGCTAAACCGATCGCGAAGCCATTAGGGTGGCTGACTCTTGTTGGACTAAGGATTTAGATGGGGTCAGCGGCAGACGAATCCTTTTGCCGCCACGAGAGGTGACAAGACAGCGATGCGGCCTTTTGCCATATTACTCTGGACACTTGTTAATTATGATTTATATGCCGTCGTATATGCAGACGTGCCGTTTCTGTATGCATCGCATCACATCAGATTTTATTGCTGTACGTTGTACTTCTTCGTGTTTCGTAAAATCATGTATGGCAATGTTTCCTTGTAACAACCGTTAATTCGATTTCGACAACAGCTCGATACAATCTCGTTGAAACAGCGCATTTATTTCGGCACATTCATCGACAACTACAAGGCTACGTAAGCGACTAGTTTCCCGTCACTCTGTGTATGATGAGCATAGCGTAGCAGAGCACCTGTCACGGTTCATCGCTGCCCCACACGCCGACTGTAAATGGGTTTAAATACAGAGAAGGAAAAAATATCAGCTTTGACGAAGTTAGAGCGACTTTAGTTATCAAGATCTAAGCAGCCGATTCATGTAGCTATACATGTATGATTGCAGCGGTACAGAAACTGTGTGGATTGTGCACTCTACACAGAAGAAAGGGGCCATAAAATTTCTTTTTAGTCATAATTACAGAACATTCGAAAAACAGACGTGAAAAAACGAAAGGTGCGGTTGCACAATGGCTAAACAGTGCGTTTGCAGAAAAGCAACAGTGATAGATGAACTCATCGGCAGGTCGCTGCCAACGTGAGTTTCATCAGTCGACGACTGTCTTTTTGCGCTAACAGCAAGCGAAGAACGAACTGAAAGGTTGATGAGAGAAGCAGCGGCGCAGTGCAACAGTGTAGCATCGGGTGCAGCAGGCGAGAGCTCGTCCCTCACTGGTCGTCAATGTCGTTGGCCCAGTCCGGCTTCGGTGGATGAATCCCTTCGTATCTCGGCGTGAATCCGCGCATGTTCGCCTACAACGCCCGCCAATCACGTGCAGTCGTTTTGTGATTAGATAAACAATTATAACGCTGGCCGCGTCTATAGTGGAAACCGTAATGCAACGGTCAGGCGTCCGTCCGTCCGTCTGTCTGTACCATCGGCATACTCACCGCGATTCACCAGGGGGCAGCATGCGACGCGGCCAGCGTATATTTCGGCCCAACAATAAGGAGAACGGACATAGATGTACTTGTTACTTCTGCCACTTTTTGGCCTAGTGGTAATCAACCAAGTTATGCTACGTTGAGCCCGGTTATCACTCAGATGGGTGACCGTTCGCACGTATATCTGTAACTAGCCACTCAGGCCAACTCAGCCTCCTGCCCTCAGCGGAAGGAAATCAGTATTTGTGCCCTGCGGCTGGGAAGGTAACCGTAGGTCTGACGTCACACCGGCCATGTTTCACGGACCATATGGTATATCCGTTTACTACTGGCTTAATGGCCTAGGGATGGGGGGCGAGCAGCCGGCCTACATGTACATTCCCGTAGTAGCATGGCACCCTTTACCTCTGCCTTTACTTTTGGCAGGGGTTGTTTTCACTGCCTTTTGTATGTTTGTCTGTCTGTTAGCAGAATAACTCAAAAAGTTGTAAGTGGATTTTCATGAAATTTGGAGAACGGTTAGAAATGAATGAAATTGAGCAAACCAGTCGCGTCGCAGCGCTGGTAACGACACTGTGCCGATTTCTATATAAAGTGGTGGAGGTATGCACTCTGTCGAGTGCCGTACAGTTAATATATTTTGTGATAAATTCGCTTAGACGTTTCTTTGTTGTCGATTTCTGTGTTTTTGTCGTTTCTTTTCTTTTGCTTTATGTTTCGTTTCATGGAACCTGCTGCCTGAAACAAAACCGTTGATTGTTTGACTGACTACGATACACCAGTGAATGTGAGATCGAACGGTGTTTGAAAGCATACGTATTATGACGTAGGCTACTACTGTATTTCATATCAGCGCGTGCTGGCAGCAAACCCAGCTTCGACTGTTTGGTCTGTTTCACTGCCAGTTTTTGCACCGCAGTTACCGCTACATTCACAATTGCATACCAGGAATATGCACCGAAAAAGCTAAACAAAACAGCAAAACAGTTGGTTATTAAGTATACGCATGTAAAGGCGAAGCGACTGCATTACATTGACTGCTTATGACACGTAAAGAGTACTACCGACGCGTACGTACAACGTACGAGTCAGCGCGAGTGTCACAGCTGAGATGTATATGCGGGCTACGTACAATGAGTCCGAGCTGATTGAGGCAGTTAAGGACGTAGAGCAGCGGTCCCTTGCGGCCGTCGACGAGATCAGAAGGCTGAAACAGCGACGTTTCCGGTACGCCGAACGCCTTTGCCGCCGCCACAAAACTCTCGATGTTGCTCAAAGCCACGAAACTCGACGGAGCTTTCGTTCGATAGAGGACCGTTGGCATTCCAGCGGCCTTCAGCAGACGATTAATCAACCTACCGCCGTCCAAAGCACACAGAGCAGCCACATGTGTCACGCCTGTAGCTCTCTCAACCCGCTCGCAATGATTTCGTTTACATTACGACTTTAATTAACACCCGCACGCAAAGTTTTCATGGTTATTGCAAATGCCGATATTTTGGCCTTATTAATCCTTATCGAGCAGTTTTCTGGTGACAAGTTTAAAACATCTGTCTCTCAGAAACTGCAGGATGAATTTCGTTGAAGCTTGTAACATTATACGTCAAACAACCATTAATTAGAGTGCTTGGAAGGACACTTGATTCTAAAAAGATGTCACAAGTACAGCTGCTGTATTTTGGTGCAACCATATTTCATTTTATATAAGTTGTCAAATCCACGAAAAATCAACAAACAAGCAGGTTTGTCCGGAGACGTTTTCTGGGTGACAATCTTGTACACGATGAAACAAGGTCTATAAAATGCAAAAAGTCATTAAACAGACCGTTTTTAATCTCATCGGAAATGTTCCTCATCGGGATACGGCTATCAGCAACGAGTATTGCTTCAAACTTGCCGAACAGCGACAGAATGTGCGATCTAAATGCTTCCTATGTGAGCGCCTCGCGACAACGCTACGAAGCGGTCGTCAGCGGCTGTCAGAAGTGAAGATAAACTGACGCACACGACTGATGCGGCGATTGATAATACGACAGCTGCTGCTGATGGCGTGGGATCATCTTGTCAATCTTGCCGCATCCCAGTAACGAAAACTTACCGTTGCGCCAGTAGGCAAACAACCGGTCTGAATGACAGCGTCGCATACAGGGTGGGCCAAAAAAGTGAAGCCCATCTTTCTACTCTTGTGACTTTAGTAACATTAAACATGTGAAAAACAGTGATTTTACTGCTATTTTAAACAAGAGTATGCAATCGCATTGTTTGACTAACATGTTAAATAGTCTACGGTACATTAGCATAAACCAGGGTGAGTCATTATCGTCTACTACATGTAGGCTATGTTCGCTGGCATATCTAAAACCACGACTTGTTCAATTTTTACGAAATTTTCTGTGCACGTTATGCCGTGGGTTAGTTGTCCCTCGACGAAAATACAATAATTTTATGTTATGTACTTCCGGTTTTGTGGATGAAATCATGTTTTCTCATAATGGCGCCAATGGAGCAGAATAGAACACGACGTTTCGTCCAGTTAGCCAGATGGCGGCACCGGGGGCGAAGTTTCAGTTTACGATTTTAGGGTTGTTTATAAAGACGTCGAAGTCAACTCCAGTAAGCAGTGTGACGCATGATTTTCTGCGCTATATAAATATTCTTACTTACTTACTCAATACCACTATTTAGCAGGAAATTCCTTTGAGGTGTCTTTGAACACAATTCTTTTTCTCTTTTCAAGTTTTCAATTACAGTTATTATCTTAACTTATTTTACCGGTGTCGGAACTTGGCATTAAGTGTGACGTAGATGTACGTTACGCATAGAATATCTATTCAATGGAATATTTAATAATAGTCTAAAATATTATATCCTTATGCATGCACGCATTTACCACAGTTTGTCAAGAACCAGTAATGGTTTACTTTTTATTGGCTCACCCTGTAGAAATTTTTTATGAACAGTCTTGATATCATACTAACATAATAAGCGGTACGCGTGGCAGAAAGCAGAAAGGCCAATCATCTGTGTTTACTCTTGTTACGGTCCATTTTAGTAGTCCAGGTAGAGTAATCAATCCTGTGTGTGTGTGCGTGTTGGTGGCTGCCTGTATCCGGAAAAAAACTTTGAACTAAATGACCTTCGACTAATATATCTGGCACGCTGATTCATCTTGACGCTATCTAAGTTAAATTTGAAAGTCAATGTCATATACATATAGGTCAAAGATCAGGGTCACAGGAACAGAAATGTTGCTAGTGTTCGGCGCGACCTCTAGAAATGCCTTAATAAATTCACTTCTTATAACTATGACAGCGAATAGTAAACATAAACCTAACAAGGTGTCGCCCTAACGGGACGTAACACGACTGGCCCGCCGTGCAGCCGTGGAGCTATGATTAGACTGGAGGCGGCATGACGTCATCACCTGACCTGTGCGGGTGAAGCCGCCTGCAGGCCCGCCGTTGAGTGATACAAACCCCGACAGGCGACGACGACAGACACCAGCGAGCGTTACTAGTCTGCCCCCTGAACTATGTGTAGGCGGGCCAGTAATGAACATCGTTCACGTTCTTCCGATGTGCGTAGCAGTCATTCACGTTTCGTAGTTCCGAGAAATAATCAGGAACAGTTCAGAAGTGCGATGCGAGACGTATTGGATTTCGTGTTTCTTGTTTGGACGGCCGAACAGAAGTGAACGTGCTGCGGACAAAATCGCCGAAAAACAACAGTACTGATGTACGGTGCCTGCGAAAGCTTCTCGTCTCGTAGTCGGCGTCCGTTGAGAAAACTGCGATGAATTTACGTGCGCGTGCGGCGTTTCACCGACACGCGCTCAAGCGCAATTGCCGTTAATCACGGCACAGTAAGCCGCGGGGTTCATCGTCGCTCATTCATCGCGCAAAATACACCGCAATAGTTCGATAGATCGTACAGCTTCGACGGCAAACGGCATACTCAGTCTAGTACATAAAGTACGAGATAGGCTGTGCCGGCCGCTGGTGATACAGTTAAATGCAGAGGATTAACTTATAGCAGCGCATCTGAGGACTTGTACTTTGCAATATAGAAATGTATATTTTATTATTATTATTATTATTAGGCCACATCGCAGCGGTAGCGGCATATTTCTACACACGGAGTAACGTGGTCGGTCTGTCGGTCTGTCTGTCGGCCTGTCTGTCTGTTATTCACGTTCGTGATCACTGCGAAAATGGCTGAACCGATCGAGATGCCGTTTGTGGGTGCTGACTCGGATGGACCCAAGAAACCATGTATTAGAAGGGGGTCGAGATCTTCAGGGAAAGTAGCTTTTGAGGGGTGTCCGTCCCATAGGGAAACATTGTAATGGTGAACTGTGCAACGACGGCTGAATGCCTACGTTCGCGCAATACACAGACGGAAAGCCCTTGTCCACAGCAATATACAGGTGTAGTTCGTTAGGAGATCAACATTTGCATTTACGAAAAATCCGGAATCTAAAACAATGTTTTACCACTTCCGGCAGCAAAATTACGCGTCGCAGCTGCAGGCCAAAGCCTAAACGCTTCCGCGTCACGCTTGAACCAATGGCAGCGCGCATCCCTAAAAATAGCACGCGCAGGCAAGATGGATGCGCGAATCGTTTAATGTTGAAACCGTTTAAACGAAACGTTTTCCGCCTGCAAATGATTGAACGATTCGTGCGCGGGAGCGATGCGGCCTTTTGTCAAATTACTTGGACCACTTGTTATAAATGAAGGCGTTATACGTAGATGTTTCTACCAGATTTCAGGCAATGATGACACTGACAACGCAGACAAATGGGTTACAATATGATATGATATAATATTTACGTGCGCTCAAAAGCTGCCGGGAGGCCAGTTTAATCTAGCGCACAGCGCGGGTTGTTAAAGGGTCATTGTTTACGTTAGCTAAAGGCGAAAATGATCCTTTAGTCACTGCCGTGTCACACGTTTACAATCTGTCATGTATATACGTATCAACCAGGCAAGATGATATAATACTTGTCTAGAATTGATGGAATTGTTTGTCTGTTTGTCTGTCTGCCTGTCCGCGGCTCGCCTATCTCAAAAGCCACAGTCCTAATTTCACGAAATTCTCTGTGCATGTTACTTGTGGCCGTGACTCACTTCGCCTCTGACCCAATATGTTATGTACTTCCGGTTTCGTGGATGACGTCATATTTTCACATAATGGTGTAAAAACAGTGGCTCAGCGGCAGTGGTCATCGACAAGCAAGCCGTCACCCCCTGCCTGAACGACGTCGACTCGCCCGTAGCTGGCAGTAGACGACTTGATTGAGTATAGCGGCTAGCGGCCTCATTACGGCGCGGGGGCGAAGTCTGCCTCTCCGACTGCTTTGTTTACTGTGTGAGCGGGCCATATCTTTTCCGCTGATCTGTCCGCTGAAACTAACTTGAAGATTAGAAGAACCCTCACTCAAGGAAGGTCGTACCGACTACATTGGCACTAACAAACAGCTCAACATTTTTAAATTCAAGTCTGCTTTTCTATGCTGTTCGTTTTTTGGCTCTCGCTAAGCCACGATCCTAACCCTAACCCTAGCCGTGAACTTTGACCTATATGACCTTCGTTTTCGAATTTCACCTAGATATGGTCATGGTGAACCAAATATCTACTTCTATGATCATTTTCTTTGTTAATTTTTTTGTACGAACACACAGACAGACGCACACAGCAGATCGATTACTGTATGTGGACCACAAAATGGTTGATAACAATCCAACCAACTACACTGTCATTCATTGTTAATCGTCGCTGGAAACGCTTACTTACTTGCAGAGCATAACGCCGTCTTTGAGGTACGTGTGAACGGCTCTCCAGTCCAGTGGTCCGTTCTATACATCAGCACATGCACGATAATGATTCGATCGATCAATCAATCAAATAAATCAATCACAATCAAGCAATCAATCAATCAATCGATCAATCAAAATGTGGGCAACATTATGTTTAGTCTACAGTTGTATGAAAAATTTAACATACATCGTGTCACAAAAACATACCTTAAGATTTCTTGGCATTGCGCTTCCAATTTATAATGTGCTATTTCATAAACCCTAAAATGTTTGTAGAATAAACATAAACTGCAACTACCCGCCATTGATCAACAGTGGCGCAGGCCTACATGTAATCTACTCTGTAATGCTGATGTACACAGTAATTTTCACTGACGACCAGAGTATATTTTGGTTGGTTGCGTGGCACAGTGGTTAGAACGTTGGTCTTTGACAGGCGAACTTTCATGTCCCACGCACGACCTGCAGCTGACGGGTGACCACTTATGTGGGTAAGCCGTCCGCTATAGGTCAGCCAACTAGGCCAACTCAGCCTTTCATCCTTCCGAGGTCGATAAATTAGTAGTAAGCTATATCATATGTGTGCCGCCTCATTCGGGTGGAGCCATCTGGTGACTGCTTACGGAGTAAAGTCAGGATGGTCGTGTGGGTGGCAGGTAAAAACTGTGTGATCCCGTTAACACGTGCCATTCTGTAGCGCTTCGTGACTGTTTAGGCCGTAAGAACGCGCTACATAAGTACCTCATACTTTACTTTACCTTTACTACATATAGCCTAGGCCTATCTCACCTGTGGCAAGTTGTCGGTCGAGCCGATCACCTGTGTTATCCACTCGATGATGTGTTGCGGAGTGCCCAGCTCTTCCTCTTTGTCGTACCTCTGTCAATTATTGTTTTTATTATTATTACTATTATTATTATTATTAAGCCCTCACTCGAGATCGCATCGACCACTTCAGCGATATTTTAGCCGACTGTAAATTTTCGGCTGGCTACTACTTATTTACAGTTTCCAATTCAGGTCTGCCTCTCAGCCACGGTGCCGTAACTGGTTTTCCCAAAATGATTTCACTTTCACTTTTCGATGAATCGACTACACTTTCATCCTGTAACCATGAACTTTCACCTATGACCTTGACCGTCAAATGCAACCTAGATAGACAGGGTCAAGATAAACAAGCACGTGCCAAATAGAAATACGATAAGTCAAAGGTTATTTCGTGAGACACACAAACACGTACCCGACCACGTACTCTATCTGGACCAGTAAAATGATCAGTAACTAGAAAACATAGGCAGTCGTATCGACATACAGACTCACGCCGGCAACGGCCGGAGGTAGCATGCACAGCACAGGGTTACGGTATACCGGCTATGGTCACTATCAACCGTGCGCCGTGACGGTTTTCATAAACGTGTGACCTTGACCTTTGATTTTTTGATCTCTGGGTCAATGCATGCCGAACGACTGCTATAGAGTATATGTGTACCAAGTTTGGTGTTGATAGCTCAAGCCATTTTCATGTTAGAGCGCGGACAAACAGACACAGACGAGACTGAACGCCCTACCCACGCAGACGGCTATGCTGGCGTTGGTAATAATAAAGTGCACATCTGTATTGCGCAAAAAACTGGTCTAAAAGTACTCATGCTGAATGCTGATGCGCTGCTTCAGGCGAGAAAATAAGTAAGCCTTTAAGTGTTCGGCAAACAGTCGACGAGACGAGTTGGAAGACTGCGTGCACTGCAGAGACTGCAATGCAGACCGTTAACAGCTTGCATCGTGATATCAAAACATACCGTAACGGTACCGATCGGCAATCTCATTCCGACCATTAGCTTCATCGCGCGATATCCGCCGAACCTTTCAGTAACTAGAAAAGTCCTCATTGGAGGTCGCACCGGCCACTTTAGTAATATTTTTGGTCCTGTAACATGAAAATTTGACCCATGACCTTGACCTTCGAAATTCACCTGGACAAGGTCAAGATGAACCAACGTGCTAAATACATACATCAAAGAACATCTATAGTTCAAAGGACACACACACACACACACACACTCTGGCGCCGAGTACAGGTCTCGTTCGTTGGAGAATCAGCGTTCGTGTATCAGCAGACCTCAAGTGTCGTCTGCTAGCAGATGTCTTGATAGGAGTCGATGTATTTTTGTATCTCGTCAGTTACGCAAACGCGCGGTATCCCTACGTTTAGTTAACTGTCATAACAGAAAGTTTCTATAGCAATAGCCGTTAGTAAAGTACGAACCACGTTACAAGCTTACGGCTTGTTGGGCAGAAGTATATTCTGTATTAGTATATTATATAGTATATTCTAGTATTATTAAAGCATATTAGAGCTGAGCGGAGAATGCAATTTGTCTTACCTTTTGCATTTTCATGTCGTGATCGAACGCATCTCCAGACTTCGTCGAACGCAGCGGCACGCTCATCTTCACGACTGAGTTACGGCTAGCTAGCTTTAACACGACATAAATACACACTTATCATAGCTCACCGTAAACGTACCACATTGCATACAAGTAGACCTGTCGGTTCTTGTTGTTGTCGGGGCGAAATGTACGCTGGCCGCGTCGCATGCTGCTCTCTGGTGAATCACGGTGAGTATGCCGACGGGACAGACAGACAGACAGACAGACGGACGGACGCCACACATCACGCTTTTCGCTATGGACGTGGCGAGCGTAACAAGGTGTCGACCTAACGCGACGTAACACTACTGGCCCGCCGTTGCGTGCTGCCCCCTGGTGAGTTGCGTTGCGCCGTGGAGTGTTACAGACGTCAGACGACGACAGACGCCAGAGAGCAAAACAATACTGGCCGCGCTACACTATGTGTAGGCGGGCCAGTAATAAGACTCACTCAAAATTCGCAGACGAACCGTGCGATGCTATGCGTCATGCACGGCCGTTTCGTACACAAAGCTATTTAATAGTTTAATTGCCATCGTTAGGCCTATTTCGCCGCGATATCAACATACCATAACGCTACCGAATAGCAATCTCATTCCGGCCATTAGCTTCGTCACGCGATATACAAACTTTTTAGTAACTAGAAAAGTCATCCATCGAGGTCGCAACGGCCGCTTTATATGTTTTCTCCTGTAACAGTGAATTTTGACCATGACCTATTGACCTTCACCTTCGAAATTTACCCAGACAATGTTAAGATGAACCAGCATGCCAAATACATATAAAAGAACATCAGTTCAAAGGACACACACAGACAGACACACACACACAGTGGACTGATTACGCTACCCGGCAGGACCACCATTAAGCTGCTCTCACAAGTGGTCGGTGAAATGAATTTCGTGCTTCACAACTGCGTTCGGATGAGATTGTTATCGTTCGACAGCGGAGACAGACAGCAAGAAACGATCGCTGAACAAACCTGGCGAACAGGCAAACTGTAACGGTACTTGTGATGACGGCGTGACGTAGGGCAACTGCTGCTGCAGCTGCCGGGATGCGCGCTCGACGCATGCAGCTGACGGCGATCAGCGGCGATTGAGATGGCGCTGATGTGCAATGTCTGCACCGGAGATCGCACAGCGTGAGCGTGACGCACCGCCACATTATACAGATTCCTCTCTTACACGCACCGACTCTATCAGACAGACCAGCAGATTGCGTTACCGCAAGAAAATGAGTCGAACGTGCACCACTGCACCCTCTCGTTTAGTTATAAGTGCAGTGGCAGATTTCGGGGTACAGAGGACAGGGCGGCGTCCATGATACTTCGTTACGCAAAAGTCCGTGGAGGCAGTCCTCCGTCGAGTACCCGAATTCATTCCGGACTCAGTTTTTGATTTTATTTTTATCTGCCCCATAGCTATAGCATATAGCATGGGACAGATAATAAAATCGTTTTGCGTCTGTCCGTGCATGCGTGCGTGCGCGCGCGCGCGCGCACGCACGCATGCAC
>Ga0209780_1002902_pt1 | contig 12485 bp, 7 predicted proteins | sample WorMetexBAHAMAS2_FD_187384 | JGI IMG/M metagenome (GOLD analysis project Ga0209780, IMG submission 187384) | Marine gutless worms symbiont microbial communities from Max Planck institute for Marine Microbiology, Germany - Inanidrilus exumae... | ecosystem: Host-associated > Annelida > Digestive... | reverse complement strand
AAGTCCCAGCCTGTGGATGTGGTTGAACATACACTGTAGCAAGTCCGAGCCTGTCGATGTGGTTGAACATACACTGTAGCAAGTCCCAGCCTGTGGATGTGGTTGAACATACACTGTAGCAAGTCCCAGCCTGTCGATGTGGTTGAACATACACTGTAGCAAGTCTGTAGCAAGTCCGAGCCTGTGGATGTGGTTGAACATACACTGTAGCAAGTCCCAGCCTGTGGATGTGGTTGAGCATACACTGTAGCAAGTCCGAGCCTGTGGATGTGGTTGAACATACACTGTAGCAAGTCCGAGCCTGTCGATGTGGGTTGAACATACACTGTAGCAAGTCCCAGCCTGTGGATGTGGGTTGAACATACACTGTAGCAAGTCCCAGCCTGTGGATGTGGGTTGAACATACACTGTAGCAAGTCCCAGCCTGTCGATGTGGTTGAACATACACTGTAGCAAGTCCCAGCCTGTGGATGTGGTTGAGCATACACTGTAGCAAGTCCGAGCCTGTGGATGTGGGTTGAACATACACTGTAGCAAGTCCGAGCCTGTGGATGTGGGTTGAACATACACTGTTGCAAGTCCCAGCCTGTGGATGTGGGTTGAACATACACTGTAGCAAGTCCCAGCCTGTGGAAGACAAATTGCCCCTGAAGGAGGCGTGGTCACTGTCATGTAACCTGTTTAACTTTTGGAAAACAAGCGGTAATATCTCGAAAATGGTACAAGATAGCATTGTATGTAGTTTCTGTTAAATTTGAATATCAAGTCATATGCGCTCTATCGAATGGTTATGTTGCCGATGACCTTGGGTGACCCCTAGGCACGTTAAACCACCTCAATTTCTACATTTTGCATAGCCTTATGCATCTTCGTAATTTATGATCGCAAAGACTCCAAATTTGATCTACGAGTTGAATGTGCAAGTCACAGCCTACGGACGACAAACTGTCCCTAATAAGAGCGTGGTCAGGTCACGTGACCCATTACAATATTTTGGGGTCTCCAATCATATCAACGAAAGGTGCGTGGTTATGGTCACGTGACTGTTTTAAAATTTTGCCGTTTGTCACCGACAGCTGAGCTACTTATTAATAATAATAATAATAATAATAATAATAATAATAATAATAATAATAATATAACGATAATAAATATAAATAATAATAATAATATAACGATAATAATATAAAAATAATAATAATAATAAAGACGACGACGACTTATTCCACAGCGTGGATGAGGTGAAGTCTGCGTTGTTCAGTACGACGATACAAGCATGGGGCGAATACTGTATTGTGTTCATTCAACACAATGCAGCTTTCTAGCTAGTAATGCAGACAAGTGCACGTAGCTGGTGACACAGCCTGCTGTTAATGATGATAATACAACGACGATGACTTATAGTGCACAGTGTCAACAAGAAGAAGAAGAGTTTGATTGCGTTTCATTTGTAGTGAAGCCTCGTGCTGTGTCTGTGTGTCTGTGTGTAGTCTCGTCCTGCAGTGACACTGACACCTGCCCACTCAGCTGTCACTCATCCGCCAACCACTCACAACAACATTAGGCTGGTTACGTCAAACGTTCGGGCACCACAGGGAATTCCACTTCCACAGCGGGAAATTCCATCCGGAGACGACACTCGGACAGCGGTGACATCTAGTGACAGTAATGATGCTGACACGTGTGACACAAATCCACTTCGTCGCCTACGAAACGTCAACACATTTCGACCAATGACGATGTCGACACAGCGCTATAAATAGACGGAGCACCTGCCAGTGTGCGTGTGTGTTGGTGTATTTCTGTGCTTGTCTGACCGGCGTCTAAGCTGCTGAGTACATCGCCAGGCACGGCGGAGACAGGATTATGAAAATTGGGGCGGATTATGGGTGTGGGCGGCATGAGATTGACGAAGACTGGGTGCAATGAAACGAATCTCACTGACGAATATTCCACTTTCTGCCACTAATTTCTAGACTTTATTGGCAAACTGTTTATTTGCAGTGATGTTAAGTGAGGCCAAGGCTGACTACTGAGGCTGAGCCTTGAGGCCAGGCCTCAGCATCTCCACTTATTTGTCGTGCGTTTTGAGAAGGTTTTAATTAATGTCGTGCGTTTTGAACACGTGGACAAACCACTGACGCTATCATTGCTAGTAACACAAATCAGCCCCGTACGGGACTGACGGTCGACTCTTCGCAAGTGACATTTCTGCCAAGTTCAAGTGACAAAAACTAGGACAAATATCAAAAATCCTGCCCAATCAAATTTAGATATTGTGCCCTAGTTTAAGAATCAGTCGTCATTTGTCAGCTGCCATTGTAAATGGCAGAGGAGTTTGAATTGTTTGTAAAAAATCAGGACACAATACTAGTCAAGGTGGCAAAAGGGGGTCAGATATTGAAACTCTACACCCGCTGTTTTTAGAGTGTTACTAAACAGTGCTCGAATTACCATGGGGGTCGGGGGATTTCCCCCTCCCCCACTGCGGTTGTCAGTCCCTATACTTTACAGTGAGCTGCCGTTCGGCGCCTCGGTCTCATCCCCCCCACTAAGTACATTATTCTTAATTTGGGCAATGTTACTAAATGTTAATTATAACCATTGAGAGTTTGGTGCGTTTTTTGAGCGTGACAGGTTGTGTTTAATCAAGTCACGAAGATCGATGTGAATCGAATCGAATAATATTGGAATATTTTCCACTGCGTCATGCAGCACTGTTGTCTTGTGCATTTCAGTCATGTCTTTTTGTACAGTACGCGTGCACACGAGTGCAGTGTGTTGTGATTGGCCACATACTAGTCACGTGACTGACTTCAGCCGCGCGCGGCTGTGTGTGTGTATGTCGTTATTGTTGTTTCAGTGACAGAACAACTTCAGCAGAAAAGAAAGAGAAAGTCTGAAACAACTTTTAAGCAACGAAACAACATGTTAGAAAGACACAGACAAAAGAAAAAGAAACTAGAAAAAATTAGCCCCATATGGGACTGGCGGTCGACTCCTACCCTACTTACTGCCAAGTCACGTGACACCAAAACTGGGACGAAAATCAAAAACCTGGCCCCAATAAGTTTTATTTATTGTGCCTTAATTTAAGAATCCGTGGTCATTTGTCAGCTCCCATTATAAATGGGGGAGGAGATAGCGTTTGAAAATGGCCGAATTTCCGACTTTCAAGGACTCGTGACCTTGACCTTGGATCGTGTCATACTGCACACCGTCACGTATCACTCACTGACCTCTACCTACATACCAACTGTCATTGAAATCGAAGAAACTTTTTGTGGACAGACGGACGCACGGACAGACGGACGGACATTTGAGACCCACTTTATTAGGTCGACTGAAGTCATTGGAGGAAGCATGTAACGCTTGCGTCGCGACCCACAGCAGACAGACAGACAGTCTGTGATAGTGGTGATTATGCGTCAGCGAGTAGTTTTGTCGGTCATTACGTTGTAGTTGTGTTGACGTTTGATGTCTTGACTCTATCTGTATGTCAGCTAGTCACGTGACACACACAGCGTTCATCTCGCTAGTTTACGTCATGTCTACATTTTAGCAGACCTCATGCATGCTGTACTCCCTCGCTAGGAGAACGTACGTCCATGGTGTGGCTAACTCACATCGAGAACGGTTAAAGAACAGAACAGGTTAAGGATGGCCAACGATACAGTAACCTCCCGACCTCGTTGCCTTTTTGTTCAGCGATGGAAAAGGATAGGGGAGGCTCATTTAAGTTATTATGCTAGCATCTGCAACACGGTGGAAACTAACCAACCACCACAAGACCAGTTCAATGTGATATCTTGTGTAATTGCTGTTCTTCAGTTCCATTCTTATAACATATCAGTGCCTAACAATTTTTGTTGTGTAACATTGTTTCTGTATGGGTCTGGCTTTGGGATGCTTCTCTTAGGTAGAACCCAAAGAAGCATCTGGGGGACCTCCCGCCCACGGTACCAAAGCTGCCCCCTCCACCCCAGTTTGCTTTAATGTTTTCCTGCAAATATACTAACTGAAGTCAGTTAATTAATTAGTTGAAAACTATCTATGTACATTAAGATTAAGACAGGACATTTGTATAGCGCCTTTTCATGAGTATACCCATCTCTAAAGTTTCAGTACTAAGCTATTTTGTGTCAGGTGGGACGTAAAACCTTAATCAATCAATCTTCTCTAAAGCGCTCTGAATGGCACGTGTTAATGAGGGATCACACAGTTTTACGATTATCCACTGTTACATTGTTGACCTGATGAAAATATGTCTGTGCAGGTGTGTTGATGAATGACAGACAGACTACAGGGTGGGCTCACTCACATACATGGTGGGCCAGTAGTGTGTGCAGCATAGTTGCTGCCATCTGTTAATTCTTAAGTAGTTTTTATGTAATATAAGGCAAGTACAGGTCATTCATCTGTCAACATTTGTTAATGATTTGGTTAACGGATAATTTTACGTGATGTGTTAACTTACTTCGTCTGATCTAGTCAGTTAAGTCAGTGCTTCAGCTATTGCAAGACTAGTGCTTCTGCGTGTGCATTGTAGCGCTGCTTGTGTCTACGTACGGACTATAGCGTGTTGCAGGCGAGCGACGCGTTTTCTCATCGAGTCATGCAGTCGTTTGAAATTCTGAATGTTAATGTCGGTTAATGTGGAATCTCTTACGCTCGATGTGTAGAACTTACAGTTTCATGACATTGGTGAGTGCCCGCCTGTTGCAATTGTGGTTCTTCTTTCTTGCACACCCAGTCTTCAGAGGTGGTTCTAGCTATTAGGCCGGGTATAAATCCAATTTTGCAGCTGCTGGCCATAAAGTCCTTGGCCAGCAGGTGCAAAATTGGATTTATACAGACAGTAGTCCACATTAACTGATTTACCCCTGTTTGCGTGATATCAGGCTGTTTAATTTCTTGGGTCTTGGGGTCACCCATCTAGTTGGGACACAATCCAGGGGTCCGTGGCATGAACCAGTTTGAAAACCTCTGGTATATATGAATCACTACCATGGTGATTCAAATATCTGTAATCATTCTTAAAGTATTGAGTTTTCTTTATAATCAGCATTCTCAGTGCGTGTAGTGTAACACTGGACAACTTGTGACATACCTTTATGATCACCAAATTTTCTGCATATGGGTCAACAACTGGGATTTTGAGTATTTGACTGAGGTTATCATGCTTACGTGGATAGGCTATTTACGTCCGCCGTTTGATTGCATAACAACGGATAGAAAAACGTCCAGTCACATGTATTTATGCATTAGCTTCACACTGTAATGTAATGTCTGTACAGAGTCCAGTGAATACCAAGACAGTAAGCGACCAATGAGCAGAAGACACAGTGAAGGCACATAGAAGTAAGTTATGCACTTCTGTGACCGATGATGCTCCGCCACTAGTTGCATTTTGTTTTGTCCCTTCCATTTTCAGGTAATATAATTTACTGATAAATCCACTTTATAATGGAAAACTAAGACCGAATTCGCCACAAATTTGGACAGTTTGCTGAAAATGAAACAATTCCCAGATATTTCACACTAAAAGTTAGTCATTTTTTATTATGATGTCAAAGTATTAATTCGAAACTTGCAATTCACGTCTTCATTGTCCTGTGTGGTGGTCGGCATCAAGGACATGGTGTTGTGTGTGTGCCTGCCTGCAACCATGCATATTCTCACAAAGTGGCATTGTTGATGCGAATTGCAATTCACTGGCTCGCCAATATTGAAAAACTAAAACTCATTAACAAAACTACAGTTGCTGTTCATCATTTTCTAAGCACACTAATCAAGGCCGTGCTCAAAATGTCAATTATATTGTCAAGCATTACACCATCTCCAACAGTTATCTGACTTCTGGCCCGGTTCACACTGTGAGAATGTGCCGAGGTCTGAGAGGCCGCAGAGCAGACTGTGGAAGACTGTTGACGGCACAAAAACCAATGTGACCAAAATAAACGAAGACAAATGAGTGATCAAATGGCCGTAGTTGAATCAACTGATCAACTACCAGTAGATGATGTGTCTCGTCAACTGTCTTGGTCTCAGACAACAAGACCAGTCCAAATGCTGTCAGTGTCTCCATTACTGACAGAGTCAATAATCTAGCAAAGTTTCCTAACATAAATTTTGGACAACAGCAAAATGTAAACATAGAAACTCAGTATAAATAACCATAGAGTACACAAACACTGGTGCAGTCACACGCATACATTGCAATCAGCTTGCAAAACTTTGAACAAGATGAGTCACAGTTTGATTAGTCAGCCAAATAACTTTTAATTGCTGTATAAAAGTTTGAAAACACAAGCAAAAACATCTGTCTGTAAAGTTTGACAACATCTTGTTCAGTCACATTGTCTGACAATGGCATCATTAAGCCATCGTCGGCTAAAACCAACAACTATCTACTGATATGTAAGCTTGACACGCCGTCATACAATAATGATATCTACTATATCACACGGCACACACCACTTACCACTTCCACTACCATCGCTTAGGCCGCCTACTACTACTTCCGGTTTTATGTTTAACTGTACGGCAGACTAGATTGTGACGTTTTGACCTGCAGCTAGGTCAGGTCAGGTCAGCTGCTGCCACAAACGAACAGCATGAAAGCATTGTCGCACAGCAATGAATCATAAATCATTCCAATATCAACAACATAATTAAATGACAGCAAACATCAGTACTAATTGTAAGTCAAACGAGCATAATAAAAACTCCAACATTTCCTAAGTGAACAAAACAACAATAATTACTTCTGGCAATAGATACGACGACATTGAACCAACACAAACAGTAACTCATTCGACCAGTAAATGAAATGAAATGAAATGACAGCAGTCAACAATGAGTAATAGCAAGTTGATAGCTGGCATCTCAGAGCACAGTGTCAGCAGCCAAGACGTGACACTAATGACACGTCGAGCACACACACACACGTGACAGCTGGTCGTCGCTAGATAGCAAGCTTCAAACGTCGCACACACGCACTATCACTCGTCACTCACTCAGCGCTGACTTGACGACACCAGCAAAGAAACATTGCGAGACTCAAGCAAGCAACACTTAACAGCAACGCCGAACAGCGGACAATCAATCGTATCAGCTCACGACTCAATAAATTAACAATCATTATTAAATATAGCAAACACTGGCCGTCGGACGGTACGCTATGCTGTCCAGTTCACGGTGACGGCATCACCTTTAAGTTATCGAATGCAGCACGTTCCAGAGCCTCGCGGTGGTCTGGGTGCGCAATGCGGATCAGTTCATAGGCGCGCTGTCGCAGGCTCTTACCAAACAAGTAAGCAATGCCGTGTTCTGTGACGATGTAATGGGCGTGGGCTCGTGTTGTCACCACACCGGCACCTAGACACAGACACCCGCAAGTACCGGTACGTCACCGTCTCAGATCGCGCCTCAAGACCGAGACGTCCCAGCGGTCATACGCCTAACATCTACAGTCAGCGTGACTGCAGTTAACTGTACCATGACCTTGAAGTACATTTTTGCACTTACGTCACGTTAATGAACATTTGTTCTACTACTACTACTACCACTACTACAGAAATGTTAGCATGTACACACTCTTTGTGCTATATTTAGAAGCACAGTGTGGATATTCTGCTGTTGGAGCTATTGTATAACTTCTGTTACTTGGGTTAGATACCTCAAAATGACTGATGCATGGCTTAGACTCACGCTAGCATTTCACTGCTTCTATATTTCATGTCAATCCTGCAACGCGTTATGTTTGTTCTGTTGTAAGACAAACCAAAATTACCCAAAACGTTTACCACAAAATTTACTCAGTTAGCACGTGACCGAATGCGTTATGAAAACCTAAGCAGGCTGTGCAAAAGCTGAACACAGTCTGTAGTCAGTTGAAATATAAACCAAATACCGCTATGTAACATAAGGCCTATCACAAACTTATTTTAAGTTTCAGAGCCAGAAAATGCTAAAGTCTGCTGCTGTTCCAGTTAGCTAGCAGAGCAAAACCGACCATATTTCGCATACTACAGTAGCATTGTAACTTCCATTAACTGTACACATTTTGTCAGAATCATGCAAGGGTTACATTTTATATACCCAAAAGTAACAGTTTCCAAGGGGCAATAGACACCCCATGAAAAAAATAAGCAGGTGAAAGTTGGCATGTAAGAGCAAATATTAAAATTTATAGGGGTCCCATTTCTGTACCCACACATAATTAGGCATGCAACAGCAAAGCATTATTCCACGCCACTGGTTCATTATGTAGCCCTTTTGGGGCAGACAAATTTGGCCACATTTTGAAATTCAACATTCTTTGGTGGCACTACCCAATTGGGCAGAGAAAAAGTCGAATGCAAGTGCACAACCACAACACTTCAATTTCCATATAAATAAATAAATAAAATACATAAATAATGAGTAAAGCCATCAAAGTTTTTTGTCATCACGTCTTTGACCATTTATAAGCATGACAGACAACAAACAAAAAACGTTTTTAAAATATTGAACATTTGCTCCTCTTGCCAGCCTCACCAAACTTTTCCATGGCACTGTTTGCACCTCTCTAACTTGTTGAGATCCAATCTGCAGTTTCGCTGCCTGCACTCACCAGGACAAGCGCTCACAACTGCTGCTAGAAATAAAGCAAACTAAAAGTGAAAGCATGGAATTGCCCATAAAAATCTTCAAATTTTGTAAGAATTCTCCAAAGAGTAAGCCCCTACAAGGCAGTTATAATCACAAAATTTGTAATATTTACAGATTCTGGGTTCCATACCTTCATCCCACCCCTGCAATGATGTAAGTGAAATTGTAGGTTGGCTGTTCCACACAAAAAATTCACTGTAAACAGTGTACTTAGTAACTCCTCCAGGGCAAGAAGCTGAACATTCGACATCTGAGTAAAGTAAATAGCTGATAAATTGGCTACATTGACTACCAAAACAACACTGCTAACTTGACGACTCACTGCCACTAACACAGACCTGGCTTTAGCACAGGAACTATTTTACTCTCGCCCTTCTTAGTTGCTGACGGCATTGCAAGGATTGGTTTACCAAGTCCATCAAGGCCAAGTGCCGCTCCACGCATAAAATCTATCTGTCCTCCAACACCTGTCAACAACCACTTCACTGTGTCGACCATTTTTACCACACACTGCTACAGCAAAGTGCAGCCGATGCTATATCAATTCAGTCTGAAAATTCAACACACTCGTGTACTGTGTAAAATATCAATCTCAGTTTATGTCCCACTCGAAACAGAATAGGTCATTTCTTAACCCAATACAACAGAAGCAAACACGCTAGGTTGGTTGGAGTTTAATGTCCCTTTTCAGTACAAATACGGCTATATCAGAGACGACAAAAGTAAACAACACATGAATAAAATGATCTAAGCTAACACAAAAAACATAAAAAATACTAAACCTAAACAAACGTCCAAAAACGAAATCTAAAACCAAACCAACAAGCAACTGTTCACATATGCACAACTGTCGGACACAACATAGCTCCCACCGAACAGTTCTGATTGTTTTCCCTCCAGACAATAATCATATTTCTGATGCTGCCTACTCGACAGGAGGGATGTATAATGTCAGTGCCAACTAGCAGACACATCAGTCTAGTTTTTACCCACGCGACGCTAGGCTAGCGCCGTACTTGCCATCATTGAGTCTGTCCGTCCGTCCGTCCGTCACAATTCAGTGTTCTACTAAAATGACTAAACCTAGCATGACGTAAACAATGCCGTAAGATAGCCCAAGGACTCTAGTTTTCTGAAGCCAAAAATATCCGCGAAATTCCAATGGGGTCACGCCCAACGGGGGCGACAGAGGTGAGGTAGGTTCAAATTGGCGATTTTCGACCAATATGTCACTATATCTCAGAAACGGTGAAAGATAGGGACATAGTTATTATGGAAGGCTAATAGGAACGCGTATGCACTTTACCGAATGGCACTATTTTCAGTGACCTTGCATGACCCCTAACGACCCTAAACCACCTTATTTTCCACATTTTGTACCCCTTTTCATATCTCCGTATTGTGCGGAGATAGAGACTTCAAATTTGATAGGCAGGTTGTTGGTAGCAAGTCCTAGCTAACGGATGACAAATCATCAATAAAAGGGGCGTGGTCAGGTCACGTAAACCATTAAAATTTTGGTGTTAAATTTTGGCGGGCACCAACCATATCTGTCAAACCGCTGCAGCTACGGTCGTCAAATTTTGTACATAGGTAGACTATATCAAGTCCTAGCATAAGGATGAGAAATCACCTTTAAAGGGGCGTGGTAAGAGTCACGTGACCCATTCTAAATTTTGGGCCCCCAGTGCTATCTCTGGAATGGCTAAAGCTAGAGTTGTCATATTTTGCATACAGGTAGACTATATCAAGTCTTAGCTTTCAGATGACTAACCACCCCTAACAGGGGCGTGGTCAGGGTCACATGACCCATTTTCAGTTTCGATGCCCGCAGTCATACCTGGAACGGCTAAAGCAAGAGTCGCCAAATTTTGTATGCAGGTAGAATGTATCACGTATTAGCCTTGGGATGACTAACTATCCATAATGGGCGTGGTTAGGGCCACGTGACCCGTTTTTTTAAATTTTGGCCCCCCAATCATCTTTGGAATTGGTGATGCTAGATACTTCAAATTTTGTGTGCTGATTGATTCACAGGAGTACTAGTGCATGCATGATATATTACCCCCGAAGGGGATGCGTTCAGGGTCACACGACCTCGTTTAATTTTGGGAAATAAGTGGTAATATCTCAGTAACGGTGCAAGATAGACACATAGTTGCAATTGAAGACTAATAGGAAATCGTATGTGGCCTGTCGAATGGCACCGTTACGGGTGACCTTTAGTGACCTTGACGGTCACTTTTGCTGTTTGAAACCTTTGTGTCCATCCATCACGGTGGTTCACATCCATGATGGTGCACTGGCGGAGTAATACGCTGTGTCGTCAACAACATTGGTGGTAGTCGACGTTGGTTGATCACAGTTACAGTCCAGTTGACATCACCAAGATTGGTTGTACGGAAGTCTGTTGATAACACGTACGGCACTGCATGCTCGCTGTGCAATAGTTGTGCCTATTGTAACGATGTGTATACAAAACTATGCAGGTAGCAGATAAAACGTGGCAGTTGCTGAAAGTGCTCCTCAGACTGACAGGTGATCTGTACAACGCGCGCAGGTCTCTGAGCCTCTCGTGTCTCAAATCAAATGTCATAGTAACAAGGTCACCACCCTCAGTTGGGTGTCAAATAGATATGCTGTGTGAAAACAAACGATTTTCTACTAATATCATTGCATCTCAACAAGTTACAGATGAAACACATAACGCTCTGCATATATTAAGTATCTGTTCCCTAATGTTAAAATGTGCTATTTTACAAAATGCAGAATGGGGTTCATTATTTTGGAGATAAACAAAAAGCCCATATATCAAAAGTGCAAATCTGAACCAAATATTACATGTATATTCAAGACGTCATACTACACTACTGATTCCACGAAATTCAACATGGCGGCGGCCGCCATGTTGAATTTTGGTTAAAATGCCATATCTCTGGATTAGTTTAATATGCCAACTCAAAATTTTGCAAGCTAGTTAAACGGCCATTGTTAATGTTATCAAATATTAACATATACCATGTTTCAAAATTCAAGCTGGCGGCAGACATCAATTTTGAAAAACTCGTATTTTAGGAAAGTTTAGAAGTCAAACTCAGTTTGCGGATAACAACGTCATTCCAGCCTTATGTGCTTTACTATCTACCTGAGACATAGGCCTACCTGAGTACATGTGAGACAGACAGACAGACAGACATACCTGAGTACATGCGGGTGCCTATGGAGTCAGCACACACTTGTCCTGTGAGATCAACTTCTATACAAGAGTTGATGGCAGTGACTCGTGGATTCTGATTGATTATGTGAGCTTGATTCACAAAACTAATGTCACACATGACTAGACACACACAGACACACACACAGTCGCACTGTGGTAGTAACGGAGCAGATCTCACATCTAACAACATCAATGGCAGAGCAGAGCTGACATGCACACGGCTCAAGTAGTTCTTAATACTCTACTCACTCAGTGAAATGCAAACGACAGCTGCAGAATTGTAACGTATTCAGCTCAACGAACGGTTGCTTGAGAAATTATCATCCCCTTTCAAACCACAAAAATAAGCCTAGCTTATTTTTGTGCTTATCAAGCTATATGGGGACAAGGTCTTGGGTGGAGATTTAGTTCCGCCAGGTTAAGGATGGCCAATGACACAGTAACTTCCAAACCTCGTTGCCTTTTTGTTCAGTGACGACCCAAAACGGGAAAGGATAGGGGAGGCTCATTTAAGTTATTACGCTAGCGCCTATAACAGGGTGGAAACTAACCAACCACCACAAGACCTATTTATCAGTTCAATGTGATATCTTGTGTAATTGCTGTTCTTCAG
>Ga0209780_1002901_pt1 | contig 12486 bp, 6 predicted proteins | sample WorMetexBAHAMAS2_FD_187384 | JGI IMG/M metagenome (GOLD analysis project Ga0209780, IMG submission 187384) | Marine gutless worms symbiont microbial communities from Max Planck institute for Marine Microbiology, Germany - Inanidrilus exumae... | ecosystem: Host-associated > Annelida > Digestive... | reverse complement strand
AACCGTTTATTTTGATATATTTGGTTGATGCTTTACGTTCATTTGACTTAACACGTAACAGAAATTAGCGGAAATATGAATATACAGGATGCTTTTTGCTCTAGGAGCTGACTGTTCGGCTGCAATAACCGGATAAGTACGAGATTTTTCTGGTACATGCTCGTTACTCATCGTAAAATTCCGCCGTCGGCGGGTGCAAGAACCAGATAAATAGATATATTGCTGTGAAATAAACCGGTATTTAAGTGGAAGTTCTACCAAGTACCCGGTTTATTGATTTAACATCTGTATTTCTGCTAACTACAGCGTCATGAAAAGTTGACTTAACGGCTAATTACTTACAGAAAAACACATTTTACGCATTTTTTAAAAATATATAGTTTTAATTTAAAACGCATAGACAGTAGTGTGTTCTCGGTGATTGTACGATTATACAGATATTAAATTTGAGTGTTTTTCCGAATATTTGTGACAAATGTAGCCTTTTGAAAACTTGGTTGTTGCACGGAACCCTTTAACTATATAGTGGTAGAAACAAAAAACATGTAGTTACATAGGGGGCCGATTTTCAAAAGTTCCTAAAATGATCTTAGGATAAACTTAGGATAATGAATAAATTTGCGAGGATCAAAGCTACGACATTGCTGATTTTCGAAACTTCCTAAGATAAGCTTATGAAAAATTTACGTGAAAATTACGATGTGCTACGATAAGTTTCGAAAATTAACTTACGATCTTAGGAATATCTTAGTAAAGATCGTAACTCCTCAATTTAGGATAAACTTACGAAGAAGTTACGAGAAACTTAGGACAATCTTGGGATTATCTTAGGAACTCTTGAAAATCGGGCCACCGAACATAGACCGTGGTTCCAACACAACATTTTTTCACTAAGGCGTTCCCGTAATTCTAGTTTGTGTACCGTGTCTTAGAAGCGCTTTTGCTTATGCCACGTTAATCTGTACGTTTCTAACTAACTAACTAACACGATAAAATACTGCGACAAAACAGCCACAGCAAAGTGGATGACGTCGACTTATGTACGTCGCAGCATCCGCACAATCTTGCGACAAAACGAGTCTAAAACAATGAAAGTGGGCGTGACCATGGGCTGGACAATGTAGTTAAAGCGTCAGTACTGTAATAATAATAATAACAATAACAATAATAACAATGTGTCTCCCTAGCCTAACCCTTAACAGAACGCAACTGCGCACGCCGTTACGCGCCCGGCGGCCGGTAAAACAAATCACGAAATTACGATCGAATAACACATTTTATGACAATAAGTTTTGATGGATATGATTTTGATCGAAATATAGGCCTATAGAATGCCGCAAAAAACGGGCAATTGGCCACTGTTAAGATTCGTTCACACTGGATGCGTAGCGTTGCGTTTCGGTATACGTTGCATCGCGAGTGCGGCTTTTTGCAGTATGCGGCAAAAACGACGCAACGTGCCGCGCGATACCGCACCGCAACTCGTCCGGTGTGAACACGCCATTGGATTCCATGCATTAGATTTGTCGGCACATGCCGTAACACAACGCGCCGCATCCGGTGTGAACAAATCTTTGGTCAAAAGATGACAAATATTTCACAGCATTGTGTATCTACGCTACGGATTTCCAGTTAGGGCAATTCTCCCAGGTGAGAAATTTCGGGGGCGATGGACTACAAATTGGTGGACATAATCTGTTGAAATGTAGATCTTTCTACAGATTTGGCTAGCATTGTCTATATAGCCGGGCCGAAATGTCATAGCTCGCTTCTACCGAGTTGTCATCTCGCCAGCATACACTATGGGTCAAAAAAGTTTAAAACTGAGTCAAATTGATCACCGCAACGAAAGAATGACTAAACTCGCCTGGCATACGACGCGGTGGTCACGAAAATAATTTCGTCTTAGTTTTCTGACTCACAGTGTAGTGTAATATCGTGAATTTGTCGGTTGGTGTGTGCAGAGCCGCCGAACAGCTTGACGAGTTGGAGTACGAAGGATCGTTGTTAAAGGTCAGCTTGCGGCAACACCGTCATGTAAATAAGTAAAACTGATATAAAAGGTTCGCGACAAAGCTAGGGTGTGGTAAAGCTCCCGCGTGATTAAAGAAGTTTAACGATATGTGTTTATACAATGCATTATAGACCACAAGTGTAAAAAACGGATTGACAGAATAAAGTCCTGTTCACACCAGCAACAATGTCAAAGCAACATTCGACTTTGTCGAAAGACTCGTTCGACTTGTAGCATTCGACAATGTTGCTTCGGCAATGTAAATGTTGCTGGTGTGGTCGGGGTTTAAGCCACAGCTGCGTCAGTGTTTCTGTATCCCAGCTGCGTCTGATAGGCATATAAATTGTAGAATAATTTCAATAAACACTTCTGACGTAGATTAAAGCCGTGTTTTGTTTTCGCCCAATGTCGGACTCTCTAACCGTTGAGAAGGACTACTGTAGAGGATGACGAAACCTGAAGTTTAACCTTCACGTGATTAAGGAAAGTAAAGTAAAGTTTGAGGTACTTATATTGCGCGTTCTTACGGCCTAAGCAGCCATGAAGAGCTACAGAATGGTACTAGTTAACGGGATCACACAGTTTTACCTGCCACCCACACGACCATCCTGACTTTACTTCGTAAGCATTCACCAGATGGAACCACCCGAACGAGGCAGAACACATCCGATACAGCTTACTACCGTACTCAATTTATCGACCTGGGAAGGATGAAAGGCTGAGTTGGCCTAGTTGGCTGACCTATAGCGGACGGCTTACCCACATGAGTGGTCGCCCGTCAGCTGCAGGTCAGGGAAAGTTCGCCGGTCAATAACCAACGTTCTACCACTGTGTAACGCAACCAACCAAATTAAGCTGGGCATCTCGTCAGCTTTTGAGCGCACGTACTCGTAAATCTACCGTATCGTATCGTATCCTGTTCATTGCTGTACAGTATTTGGTTCATCTTGGCGTCTGCTAACTGGTGGCAGGTCGAGCTCGTGATCGAAGGAGACGAACAAAGCCGTTTAATTCAGGAACCGAACATTCCATCCACACGAACGATCTGCCTTCCACTCAGGTATAAACGAACAACGGAAAGAGACGGTCTATAGTGAACCTACACAGGTAAAACGGCCAACGCAAAATGGCACTAGTGTCCGATTTTTGATGTTTTTGTTGACAATATTGTTATTACCTCCATCACAGGTTTGCGGGGGTCATGCTTGACTCATGTTTGTTTGTTTGTTTGTTGGTGTTTTCTAGCAGCATAACTCAATACGATTTGAGTAGATTCTCATTGAAATTTGTTCGTAGCTTTGCGAAATGTTGACCGACGTTCTACCTTCTTTCACCGTTATACTCAGCAGTACGTTTGTACGATAAGATAGCCTACGATACAAGACAATATATTTACGCGAGGTCAACACCTGACACAGAGCCAGCTTAATCGACCGCACAAGAACGGAAAAATAAGGAAAACTAGAAGAAAACAAAACCGGGTTGCTCAGAAGAAACGGTCCGAGTAATGGTCCGTAGAGGCAGTCCGAAGGGAAGACATGAATCTACGGAGGGAAGGATTCCTGAAGCAGGTATAGATAGGTTTTAAGCCGGGACCGAATGACTGAGGGAGTTATGAATGATTAGAGTGGTGAGCCAACAGAGAAAGAAGTGATAGATACAGGAACAGGTGAGAAATTGGTAACGGAACGAGGTTGACGAAAAAAACTTAGGAAGAATCGATTGATTGATTAATTGCATCAGAGACAAGGTGAAGCATAACGACAGAAGCGATCACTTATTTTTACATAATACATACGTACGTCGTACGTATGTACATACATACATACGTACGTACGTATGTAAAAATACATACATACGTACATGCATGCATGCATACATACATACATACATACATACATAGGTTTATTATGTAGTTGGCAAAACGCAACAAATTACAGGATAATAGAAATACATGAGGTGAAAAATGCAAAAATAGCTTTAAAATAGCCAGGATGATGTCGGTGGCCGAGCGAGAGCGACAATACTGATGAAGTAACGTCATTATTAAAGATTTCATCGTATTTTGATCATGTGATGTCGCCGTACAACCTTGTGAAATATGTGACATTTGTGACTTACAGTGGATGGCAGCCCCCCCTTCTTTCTGCACCACCCTGTATTAAGTTTAAGACAGAACATTTGTATAGCACCTTTTCGTGAGTAAACTCACCTCTAAAACGCCCAGAATGGCACGTGTTAACGAGGAATCACACAGTTTTACCTGCCACCCACACGCTTATCCACGAATGGAATGAGCCATTCTGCTTTTACTCTCAACCGCACTTTTGGCCGGTACTCATTTCCCGTCCCACAGAGGGTAGAAGGTTGAGTTGGCCTGCGTGGCTGGTTACGTACCGAAGACTGTCACCCATCCCAGTACCAACCGACCGATAATGCGGCGGCCGGGATCGAACTCACAACAATTGAGTCGTAAGTCCGACGCCCTAACCACTTATAGCAATAACCACGTCCATATTTTTGCGATAATCTTTACTTATATGACAATCTTTTTCACCAGCAAGTAGAAGACAATATTATTCAAATAAAGTAAACAAAAATATTAACTAGAAATCGCAAACAACGCCCTGTCGTTGCATGCAAAACCGGCAGGATAGCTTCACATCCCGAATTTTCAATTTTGGGGGTTCCCATACCCACATCCATTTATCGACCAGAGAGAAATTTCGCACGCAAAATGCATCTGCATTGTGCTAATTAATGCTGGTTAAACTTGATAGGTGCGTTGTATCGCCCCTGTACGGCTAGAAACGACGAAAAATTGACCTAATTTGTAAATTTTTGGGGCTTCCACCCCAACCATCATTTCAGCGATTAGTAGAAAAGTTTACATGCGACATTTAGCACCTACAACGACGATAACTCGAGTCTACTGCATTGCATTTCCAATTCCCAACAGCACAAGCGCGCGTTTTTAAGCGACAGCGTAGTAGTCGGAGTCGCGGTCACGTGACATAGCAGGTGTCTGCCGTTGTCAAGGATACTGGTGCCGAGTGACGTCATTGGTGCTATTATCGGTCGAAAGGGTCAGACGATACGCAGCATCACGGAGCAGACAAAAGCCCGGTACCGATCCATTCTTCGCATGTTGTCTATCAGTCCTCTTCTAGGCAGTTGTTATTAAGTAAGTAAGTAAGTAAGAAGTATTTAATAACATAGATCATACGGGGTGGCGCGAAAACACTGGGCCATGGCTGGTGGCGCTACTACGGGGGGGGCATGAGGAGTCATGGCCCCCAGAATTTGGGATTGCCCCCATTTTGCCCCACACCTTTCATACACTAGGCTTATAACGTGCCATGTACTACGGGGTAGCTGCTCCACAAGTCGTGTAAATTAACTACAGTAAAACTGCCCTGTCACACACCTAGAGTCTTTGCCCCCACACTTATGTTGGCCCCAAAATAGCCCCACGTTTCAGTGTTAGAAACGCCACTGGCCACAGCCACTTCGAATCAGGAAGGTGTTATTTTCATTATATTTTGAATCGTAACTGTGCCAAATCATACTGATCGATTTTCAAAATTCTTTTAGTTTCAGCAGCAAAGGTAAAATATAATCATCTCTGTAGATCACAGCACACCTGAAAAATTTCGCTACACTGTGACTCATTTATGAAATGATTGGCACTTTCGATTTACAATGGCTAATGGCCTCAAATCGTTGCTCGGCGCCGTTACGTATATAACAACATAATTAACCCACTTTAGCTCACTGTTCTCAAAATACCTTTACTAATTCAGGAATTCGACCCCAGGCTGACTAACCGACCGTTTTAGCGACCGGGGTATATCTGCCATGGCTTACCTACCGGTCGCTTTTTGCAATAACTTTTCTCCGGAGTTGCAAATCGCCATAAATTAATTAAAAATGTAAAAAAATGAAGTGTATAGCAGTTCGCGGACAACTCTTCCACACTGCTACGGGAAACTCACACGCCATATGGGATCACACAGTGTTACCTGCCATCCGACAGAGGTGAGATTCCCGCCTTTACCTCCAGCCGAAGCAGGTACTCGATTTAGCGACCCCGGAGGGATGCAAGGCTGAGCTGACCTATGTTACGTGAAAGCGGACCGGCCGGGAATTGAACCCGCGACCTGTAAATCGCAACTCGCAAGTCCAACGACCTGTCGCTGAGCGACCACGCAACACAATTACCAGTTTTTTTCGCACTCTAAGGTCGTTACAACCAGTTTAAAGCCACGCCCCTAGTAAAGACCGGCCTTCTGGGCGTGAGTAGGCATTATCGTGTCCTCTGAATTCACTGTAATTCGACCTTATCTCTGCACTCTCTGAGCTCTTGTTAGTTTTTGACTTTCGGGCAGTCTGGCGCTCGGGGTTGAGCGCCAGAGTGCCCGTTACCTTTATCCACTGGACTTCGACTACTGGCACCCCACTGTTAGGTCGCATCGCATGCATTCAGTTGTGCGGCCTATTGCTACATACGGAGTAGCGTGGTCTGTATGTCTGTCTGTCTGTGTCCATTGGTCGCATTCGTGAACTATACAACAACGGCTGAACCGATCGAGATGGCTATAGGAGCGTAGACTCGGGTGGACCTTACGAACCATGTATTAGATGGGAGATTCTCCCACGTGAAGGGGCAATTTCGTGGGCTTGTTTGGCCCATTGGAAAACATTGGGAGTCAGTGTAGCGGCAATGTACGCAGCAAAAAATCAATAACGGCAACAGCGAGACTGCGGCCGGCCGGCTGCAATGCTCCAGACTGGTCGGTGTCATATTATATTATACCTTTCGTGAAAAATCCCCCCTGCGAGGCGGCCTTTCGTGAAAATTCTTGGACCAATTGTTGACCTTGCGACGCACCTGTACAGGTCGGTTTGCGAGCGGATGGATTGGGCTCGGGTCGTACCCCGGAAAGTGGACGGTAGAGTAGACCGGCGGCACATTATTCGTTATATTTTTATCTGTTGTTTGCGTCCAGAATCGACATCCATAGTAAAGAAAGCACCGGATTGATGGAGAAGGTACGTGATCTTTTTTTACGTTATTTGTCGATGTTTGTCGATTATTCTGCATTGTTAATACGCGACCATGTCCACTGCTGCCGCGCGCTCGGGCGGTCTGTCGTTACAAACAGCTGTGGCATGACACGGCTGCTTGTACTGCAGTGCCTGTTTGAACGATTGTCGACTGAACTTGCCGTGCATTCTTCCAGTAAATGCACCCCATCGGCTGTTTATCTATTGCATAGTCTTACTTAGTCGAATCGTGGACGTATCGGTGTAGCGTGTTGATGATGATGATGATGATGAGTAGATTGGTAGAGCGCGTCATAAATGGTCCTCAGACTCGCTGTCGATCAGCCGAACGGGTGGGCCTTCAGGTGTCGAGCGAACGTCAATGGGGAGAGAGCTGCGGTTTCCAGGGAGGCTGGTAAACTGTTCCAGATGAATGGACCTGCGACCGCGAAACTCCTCATGCCCAGCGTGGTCCTTGTTCTTGGTACTGACAGTATCCCGGTGCCAGCGGACTGTAGGTGTCACTTGCCATCAATGGCAGAGATTGCCAGACAGTCGTCCGCCAAGTACGTCGGCGCCAATCCGTGTAGGCACTTGTAAACTGTCATCGCCAGCTTGTACCTGATTCTCTGACGGACTGGACGCCAGCGAAGTTCACGAAGCCAAGATACAGATGAAGGATGGTCTTTATGCTTAACAATAACAAATAATGCATTAAAAACTTTGGCGGCTGGACTCCCCGAACCAGCGGGAACAGTTTACATACCGTACAGGAATGGAATGTCCGCATAATGTTATTCACGCTACCGATCGTGACTATGTCTCCGACAAAGCGTCGATATTTTCCGCTTTATCGCTTTTATAATGCTATGTATAAAGGTGGTGCGGTGTCGCAACGGTAAAGCGTTGGACTTGCGATCAACAGGTCGTGAGTTAATATCCTACTCGGGGCAAAAGCTGCGTAACAACCTTGGGCAAGTTGCTCACACCTATGTGTCTCAGTCACCAAGCAGTATAACTTGGTACCGTCTAAGGGGCGGTGATGCTCTGCGGCTTGGAAGGTAACCGCAGGCCTGATGGAAAGTAATGACAGCCTACTGCCGGGTGGATGACTTAGTCACCTGCGGGCTAACTGCCTGTACACCGGGATCAGCTCCGGGACCGGACCCAACGCTCGGTAACGAGTATGGGAAGCATTTACCTTTTTTAATGCTGTGTATAGATGGTGTCAATATACGGACAGCCGGAGCAGTGTTCGGAAGCGTGCCGTGAAATCTTGGCGATAATGCAACGTGAAGCAGCGAATGCTAACCGAGGGTGAGCTATCTCGATACGATCCATGTGTACTCCGCACCTTATATGGACAGATCTCTGTTTACCTTTCATGCCTGGGTCGGGACGGTTCGGTGGGTAGATAGGCTGGCGCGGTGGCGTGGTTGTTGCAGAGGCCTATGAAGGTATATGCACATAGGCCTACAAGACTATGACTTATTCGTAAAAGACTATGACTTATTCGTACTGTATTAGCCTATTTGTTTCAAAGCTGATAAAATACACACGATGTAGTAAAATAGTAAGTAAACTATTGTTAGATACAGTTAACTGAAGCTGTACGAAAGTCAAAATCAAAAGGTACAAAAGTCAACCTTTCTAAAAACGTTCCTGCCCCGACCCCCGCCGGCGCCTGGCGCCAACTTCAAAGAAACCACCGATCAGTCCCGACCCACGTGGCCTCCTAACCACCCAAATGTCATTATAATCCTCCGCATAGCCCCTCGACCTAGCCGTGTGCGGGTGGTGTACGTGGCCTTATATGCTAATGAAGACACGACTGAAAGCCGGTCGTTGATTGGCTGATGTGGCCTGAATATACGAATATTGATAACGAGGGGGCCGGAACTAACTATTACACCCAGTATCGTTTTAAATTTGGTTGGAGTCGGTTAAAAGATGCCGATCTTCTGGGGAACTTATTTTCCGTCTGTCTGTTAAATTATAATAGGTTAACTCATAGGCTCAATAACCGCGGGGACCGGGGGAGACTGGTCCCCCAACTTTTAGGTTGGGGGACAATCAACAATGTATTGGTCCCCAACTTTTTGGCCGTAGTTTTTAAAAAGCAAGGAATTTCACAGCAAGCATTGTTTCATAAATTCTATTTGTTTGTTTTGGTTCTAACAACCATGGGCGCAACCACAGCAGAAAAGTTGAAATTTTGGAACCGATTTAGCAATCGACATGCTTGTTGTTTGCTCGGATATACACGTCCTAGGGAGCCCACTAATGAGCGTAGTACAAGAATACAGGATTTAGCATATGTGTTTTCAAACATTTTCCGGGGGTGATATCCCCGGACCCCCATTGCGGACTTCCCAAGCGCGGCCTGTGGCCGGGCGCGAGAAGCAAGCGCCCCGGTGTTGGGATCCAAACCTTGGTTGTTCCCCTAAACTTTACAGCCGTGGTTGCGCCCCTGGGCTAACTGTCGGTTTTCACCGCACGACGCATATTCAACACGTATACAGAGCGCTGTATATGCCACCAGCCACCACGTTTATGTCTGACAGTACCGTCACAAGCCGGTATTCTTTCGAAACGGTTAAACGGATAGGGATGTTTTTCGGTACGGCGGCTACACTAGCTAGATGCACTCTACATTGTGTTATAAGATGATTCAGGTACGTATCTCCAGAAATAAGGGCAGTTTCTTGTCAAATTTTAACCAAAACTCTGTCGATTTTTATAGTATTTTTTTCATCACACTGCTTACAGTGGCGTCTACCATAGTTGTTTCGTACGTTCACGGACGATATGACAATCGGCAACAATCGCAATTTTTTTCCTAAAAATAAAAATGAAAATCGTTTAAAATCGTTAAAACTTGTGATTTTCCAAAAAAATAAAAATCTTTTTTTCACTTACACAACAACTACGGTGTCAACTTAGTTCGACCATCGCACGTTTATGACACTGGGCGTTCCGCCTTTGTTTACAACACGTCAACCATGATGCGGAGCGTCGCGCGATCCCTCTGCAGCAGCTGAGCCTTTTTTGTAGAGAGAGAAATTGTGTGCTACTTTTGGTATAATTATGAGGGGTGGGGTGCCCACCCCAGCCCCATCGTCAGAGTACAAAATGTTACAACCCAGTTATCACCAAAACCCAGAGTGCCAAACCTTTACCGGTAGTTGCATCAATGTTCCACTAAAGGATTAATTTATGCGTGTGATTTATAAAGCCCTTACACTGTGTGAGTGCCCGAGTCAGTGATCGCTTGACGGAGATCGGAGAAAGTGTTTTGAGACAAAAAGAAACAAGCGGTCAAATAATTTGACGAAAGATCGTGTAACAATCATGTCGTGCCGTTTGTGAATAACATGTTACATAATGAACACTTACGTTGGTTAGCTTATTTTACGTAAACTGTTGCTGTTTTACCTTCGTGTTTCTTATGTTATATTCGGTTCTGTGTGTTTGTTCTGTGTTTCTGTGTGTCCGTTTATATAACGTGCTGCCTCACTGGCGAAATAAAGATACATTATATTGAATTATCCGTTTGCTGCGTACACTGCAGCAGAGACTCCCAATGCTTTTCAGTGGGCCGGACAGTCCCCCAAAATGCCCCTTCCCGTGGCGGATCTCGACTCCATCGAGACTCACATGGTTTCTTGGGCCCACGAGAGTCATCCCTCAAACGGCATCTCGATCGATTCAGCCGTTTTTGCAAGACTCACGAACGTGACCAACAGGTTGACGGACAGACGCACAGACAGACCACGCTACTCCGTCTATAGCAATAGGCCGCATCTAGCTAGTACTGCGATGCGGCCTAATAAAAGAAGTAAAAACTCATGCAGAAAATATGGTGTCCAGCTCGCCCTGTTTTCTTCAGGTTTACCTGGAAAAACGATCGTTAAATGGAAATTGTGGTAACACTGGTTAAAGTAATAGTCGGATACCGTAATTAATCAGTCAAGCAATAGATAAATCAAACACACTATTCAATTAGAACAAGCCGGCACTCACAAGATTGCAAAAACCAACGCTTGCATCTCAACTTTTTGTGTCTTGTGACTTGGACGATTGACCTTTTAACCCCGAAATAAACGGTTTTCCAGGACTTATCGCACAACATTATTAGGTTGGCTGCGTTGTACAGTGGTAGAACGCTGGTCTTTGACTGGCGAACTTTCCCTGTCCCACGCTCTACCTGCAGCTGACGGGTGACCACTTATGTGGGTAAACCATCCGCAATAATGTCAGCCAACAAGGCCAACTCAATCTTTCATCCTTTCGAGGTCGATAGATGAGTAGTAAGCTGATCCAGATGTGCGAAACCTTGCTCGAGCGACGCCATCTGGTGAATGCTTACGAAATGAATGCAGGATGGCTCATTCCATTCGTGGTTAAACGTGTGGGTGGCAGGTAAAACTGTGTGAACCCCGTGCCATTCAGCCAGGTTGTCACGCCGCTGGTCACTGTTCGTTGAGTGTAAGCGTTGGACAGACTGCATTTCATTTTCGTCATTGCATTAACATTTCTGCGTCGAGTTCGGTGATCCTAGCTGCCGCGGTTTTGGAGATATCGTGTAGAACATCAGACAGACAGACGCACAGACAGACAGACAAACGCCGCTGAACACCCTATCCCCCCGCGACAACCGGCGGCGTGGGTACTCAAGTGAATTGATGAGTCAACTAGATGGAAAGTACTCTGAGAGAGTACAGATCCCCGCGAAAGCGTTTATGTCGCCAACACTTGGCAACACTGGCCACACCTACCATTTTGCGGCCCGCTAGTTTCGAATTTCCCGACGGAGCTATTTTGTAAACAATCGCCGGTTTACGCAGTTTTTTGACCGTTACTTCCACATCCCTCTACCGATCGTAACGAAACACGAACTTGGTCTTCCCTTTCCCCCTAGGAACCTTCGCATAAAATTTGGTGCAAATCCGTCCACAATTTCTTAGCTATCATGGTCACAGACAGACAGACACACACAGAGACAAACCAACGCCGGTGAAAACATATTCCATCGCTTTCGCGGGGATAATAAGCAGGGCTGGTCGAATGTTGTATGCAGTGACGTTACGCTGCGTGTGCTGATTGATGATCGCTACTGCGGACGAATCATCGGACGAGAGGGTAAAACGGTGAAGAAGATCCGCGAAGACACCGGGACAAGGATCTCCATCTCCAAGTAGCTGACCAGTCTCTCTTCTTCTCTTATCGGTTCCTCTGCGACAAATGTGGACACGTCCGTATGCATAGGGTGAAGTGACGTCACAGTAATCTATGGTCTCGATGCGATCTCCACGATGTCCCTTAGCAAAAAGTACTATAGTAAACTATAGAAAAAAAACTGTAGTAATACTATAGGGTTTTCACTAAAGTATTTACTATAGTAAACTATAGTAACGTTACTATAG
>Ga0209780_1002900_pt1 | contig 12487 bp, 10 predicted proteins | sample WorMetexBAHAMAS2_FD_187384 | JGI IMG/M metagenome (GOLD analysis project Ga0209780, IMG submission 187384) | Marine gutless worms symbiont microbial communities from Max Planck institute for Marine Microbiology, Germany - Inanidrilus exumae... | ecosystem: Host-associated > Annelida > Digestive... | reverse complement strand
GGCGTCCCCCACCAACGATTTTTGGCACCAGAAAAGTAGAGTCCCTGGGCTATCGTATGGTAAAAAAATTGCCGAAAAGTTCAACCGCCTGAGTAGGGTGCACCAACGTCATAGACGACAGACAGACAACAGACAGACGGAATCGCGATCGCATATAGCAAACGTAACGTAATACGTTGACGTTTGCTAAAAACGATAGCTAGGTCAGTACAGCGCATTAAGTCTTGAATTTATCAATCTGCTAGGAATTTATACCGTGGGCGTCGCGCGGTCTCTCTGCAGATGTTTACTACTAGACATAGTATTCGTAAATTGTCCATAGTTATGGCTCTGTCAACGACTTTTACACAATATGCCCCTGAAATTAGCAAATTTCTTTAAAAATCACGCAAAATAAAGGCCATTTAGCCGGTCAAGGTCATTCAATGTCACCGATTTTGGTACCAATCGAAAGCTCATATACGACTTCCTATTAATGATTAATACTAACATACCTCCTGTCTTGCACCGTTTCGGAGAGACATGTAGAGGCCAGAGCCTATGCCCATTAAATTGAGTTCTTAATTTCTACTATAACTATAAGCGTCAATGGTCATCGATGCATTGTACCTAATCATCTATGCACCTATGCCCATCCAACCGAGTTATCAGAGTTTCTTTTGCCTAAATAGTCGCTGAATAATCGCGCAAGTGGTATTAATATAGTCATAAACTATCAGAAGTAGAATTTGAAACCGAGGTAAACCTAACAATTGTTTTACGTCGACATCGCACACGTTGAATATTCAACAAGACGCCACCAGAGAGTGAGCGTGGACCACAGATACACATATAGATATTTTCTGGCGTGGACCTGTTGCAGAGACATATTCGGGCAGAACCGTCTTACTGCACAACCACAGACTATAAATAGACTGTGTTCGTACGCCACGCTCTCAGGAAGCAACCTCGCAATCGAAGTTCGTCATTTTAACGCTCTCGCTGGGGGTGATTCCCTGCTAATATCGCCGTAAGTGATATATTGCTAAAAAGTAGATTCTTTGGGCTAAATTTCTGTCGCAGAAAGTACCTGTGCTAGCTGTCACGGCTTAAGCCCTATTAAACAAAAGCTTTGGAAATCGGCGTTTTCTGAAGAGGTGCGTCACTTTGAACGCAAATTTCAGGGGGACGGGGCGTCCCCCACCAACGAATTTAGGCATCAGAAAACTAGAGTCCCTGGGCTATCGTATGGTGAAAAAAATTGCCGAAAATTTTAACCGGCTGAGTAGGGCGCACCAACGTCACAGATGACAGACAGACAGACAGACGGAATTGCGATAGCATATAGCGAACGTAACGTAGTTGACGTTGACGTGCAAGGACAACGGCATTTATCATTACTGATGGGATCTGAAATGAAAATATTACTGTGCTGGGCTAAAAGGTCTTAAACGACATTTTTTGCCATTTTCACATTTTTGCACATTATGTTGCTACACCCAATTACCCATCTCTCATGAAATTTTCAGAACATAATTTTACTTGTAAAGAGCTTTTTAAAGTTTTATTTTTTTTTATTCTCAAGGGACCTAAGCGCTTTTAGACGTCCATTGGAAGCGGCAAATTTGCCCTTACTCCCCTTGTATTGCAGACTCAGTAAATCACTTAAATTTTCAATCCAACACTTACACTGACAGTGGGGGTATGGGGGACTAGACCAGAGCGCAGACATTACGGAAAAAATTGCCCACGATAGGCCACGAACTCAAAACAGAGAGTAAAGAATAGTTGTTGACTGCAGTGCCTGTAAACAGTAACCCTGTCCCTGTGTACTGACTACTGAGAACGTTTAACTTTAGGCCTACGCCACTACTGCGTTTTTTCCGTGTTGTATGTCATGTCAGCCACCGTCTATTTGCTACTGCAGAATAATGATTAATGAAGAGTGAAGATTAACACGTACGTGGATCACTGACAGTTTTGAGACAACAATACAGTCTAGGTCTGTAACAAAAAAAATGTTTGATCTGCAATGCCAATTGCACATAACAACTGTGCCAGAACTGTGCCAAAAATTACCCAGCCAACACATCCGTGAGCCTAACGGGTGCGTTGGCTGGGGAATTTCTGGCACATTTTCGTTCGCTATTACTGTTTGCCAAACGTGTCTTGTCTCACATCCACCGCGGACAAATTCTTGAGGCCTATTTGCTGTCGCGAGTTGTACAGCAACGGCGAATACGTCCCAGCAAGTTTTAATGGCATTTTCTATCACAACCACTGGTCTGACAACTTAAACGTGTTATCAGCAGCATTCATGCACCAACTGATCCTCACAAAAGTGGGGGTTCCACATCCATATGTGGACCCCGCACCTGAAAAAGTGGGGGGTCAACTGACCCCCTGGACCCAGTGGCTCCGCGGCCCCTGCATAGGTCAAAAGGTCTTAAGCGACATTAGGGGGCCTACTTTAAAAGTTAAACGAGACGCCAAAGAACATTGCAGTAACAGGAGAAAGTAGTGCAGTGCGTTCAGCAGGTGCTATGTGCAAGGAAGCAAGAGTACTAGCTATAAGCCTATTGACTGACACAAATGAGTAACAGTAATTGCCCCATGATAAGCACAATATCCAACTATTTCAATAATAAACCAGTAAATGCAACAAGAATAACTTTTACACTTTATATATGTTACATACCATGAAAATCAATAGAATAGCAATACTGTTAGTATTAGGCCTAGTTAACATTATTAAAGGTAGCATCAACGCAAAGTCTAGCTTTCCCTGGGATGTATATACGCTCCACACAAGAAAGATACCTATCCGAATTTTCGGCAACGTCCGATGTCCGATAATGCGTATTAAAACCAACAGTATGCTGCAGTGCTGGTGCGGCCTAGCGAGCGATATACAGAACAAAAGCAGACTGAATTGGAACCGAACACTGTAACACGGCAGATAACGCTGGCATCACTCAGTCGCAGGACGTGACACTAAGTATCGTCGAATGCAGGAACTAAACAAGTTGTGCGTCAGTAAATAAGTCAACAGTTGTGTCACCTGTCGAGTACGCTCTCTTTGAATATTGCAGTGTGTCTAGTGCATGTCTACATATGGCACGCACTGGCAGATCTAGACTATAAAGTTGGTGAGGCCTCTTTCCCCCCTCCCATTCCTATCCCTCCATGCTCCCTTGCTTATTCCATTCCCAACCCTTTCCCCTCCCTCTGCTCCCCGTAATGACGGCTAAGGGGTTTGGGGGAGCGCCAGGTCCCCAGCGGACCGGGCGGAGCCCGCCGACAGACGCAATACACAGCCCAAAATTTGCAATTCTGTTACAGCTTCACCCACGTGCAAAAGACGCCCACGCAACATTTTCATTACATTCTCACTATTAGCAGCGTCGCGCGGTAATAAAACAGCAAACTTTAATAGCACTATGAAAAATTATGAAAAATGTACAAACACAGAAATGATCAGGTAAATGTAAAAGCAAAATTATCTTCCACACAGGCCACCAAGGTATGCATAGTACTTGACAACTATTAAGCCATATTAAAAACGTCAACTAAATTGATGTGTCATCACGTGTTTCATAAGACGGCTACAGTGAGTAAATCTCTTGTGACACACATCACATTCATGAGGCTTTTCATATATGTGTCCTCATGTGTGTCTTAAGAGTGCCAGACTGAGTAAACCGCATCTGACACACATCACACTTGTAAGGCCTTTCACCTGTATGTGTCATCATGTGCTTCTTAAGACTGCCACGTTCAGCAAATCTCTTCTGACACACATCACATTTGTATGGCCTTTCACTCGTATGTGTCATCATGTGTCTTGTAAGAGTGCCAGACTGAGTGAACTGCGTCTGACACACATCACATTTGTGCAGCTTTTCACCAGTATGTGATATCAAGTGTGTCTTGAGATGGCCAGACGTAGTAAACTGCATCTGGCACACATCACATGTGTGTGGCTTTTCGCCAATATGTGTCATCATGTGCTTCTTAAGACTGCAACGTACAGTAAATCTCCTCTGACACACGTCACATTTGTGTGGCTTTTCACCTGTATGTGTTATCATGTGCCTCCTAAGAGTGCCACGTTCAGCAAACCTCTTCTGACATACATCACATTTGTGAGGCCTTACACCTGTATGTGTCATCATGTGTGCCTTGAGACTGCCAGACATAGTAAACTGCATCGGACACATGTCACATCTGTAAGGCCTTTCACCCGTATGTATCATCATGTGCCTCTTAAGAATGAAAGACTGAGCAAACTGCGTCTGACACACATCACATTTGTGTGGCTTTTCATCAGTATGTGTCATCATGTGCTTCTTAAGACTGCGACGTTCAGTAAATGCCTTCTGACACACATCACACTTGTGAGGCTTCTCACCAGTGTGTGTCATCATGTGTGTCTTGAGATGGTAAGACTGAGTGAACTGCATCTGACACACATCACATTTGTGAGGCCTTTCACCTGTATGTGTCATCATGTGTGTCTTAAGACTGCCAAGCACAGTAAACCGCATCTGACACACATCACATTTGTGTCGCTTTTCACCTGTATGTGTCAACAGATGCTTTTTAAGACTGCCACGTTGAGTAAATCTCTTCTCACACACATCACACTTGTGCGGTCCATCGGGCTTGTGCATTTGTCTGTGTGTTGTAAGAACACTTGAGGTCATAAATGGCACTGTCAGAACATCACAAATGTAAGGCCGCTCACCAATATCACTGCACATGTGTTTGGTCATATCTCGGTTATAAGCGCTTTGGCACTTACCATATATATGCGACTTCAAGCCAGTGTGAAAATGTTTGTGACACTCAAGGACAGATAAAGATTCAAAAGTCTTATGACACACATTGCATGCATAGGATTCTTCAACTTCTGGATTTTTAAGCTGGGTCGAGCTGAAGGTAACCTGGTCAGAAGTGTTTTGTGCTTTAGCATCATCTATCTGTTGCAGATCTACAACCTCATGTGTGCCTCCGAACATCTCAGAACCCACATCGTTCAAGTGTCTTGACGACAACACATCGTCCTCTCCCTTGTCATCAACATGGTCCCTATTATTTACGTCAGTAATCAACGTGCTGGACAAAGCAGTCCTCTCATCTTGCCATCGTTCATAATGAACACTGTCAGAGGTCACCTCGTCTGCAGGAGCCATGTACCAGATAAAGGGAGCAGCCGAATTCCATTGTGGGTGGCTCGGTCCTTGGGTTTGTCCGTTTGCTCTCTGCTATACACAAAAAACAACGATCAGATTACAGCCAATTTGCTGGAGCAATAATAACAAAGCAAGTTACAAACATAACTGTAGACCTTAGTCCTTCCACGAGCCAAGACCAAGACCGAGACGGTGATCGTTGAGACTGAGGACAAGGCCAACTCTGTTAGTTAGTTGGAGTTGACCGTCCCTTTTCAGCATAAATATGGCTATATGACAGACAAAAGGTCAGGGGTGGAGAACTATGCCTACCCAGTAAAGGAAGACCAGCGATATGTTAACCTCAACTCTGGCCACGTTTATGTTCAGCAGCCACCCAAAAAGGGAAAGAAATCAACAGACTCATTTAAATTATTACGCTAGCGCTTACAGCAAGGGGAGACAACTATCACACCACAAGACAAAACGAAAGCAAATACTACAAAAACAAGCACTAAGAATGTAGCTAAACGCGAGTAAAATACGTAAATGACAAGAAGTTAAGTAAATAACCTGTTTTACAGTAGTCACGCCGCTATCAGTAACAATATCATCGCCGTTATGCAAAATGTCAGATACATCATTTCCTCTGTTGTCATCAGATGGCTCTACCTGCAAACAGGAACTACACAAGTTAGTTAGTTGGAGTTTAACAAAGCCAATGCAGAAGGCATGATCCATCAGGTCTAGAAACGGACAATCATCCCCAAGTGACATATAAACGTATGTTAACCTGGCGATATTTGTGCGTTTATTGGAGATAACATGTATAACAGTAATACTAACAGCTGCACATTGCATTATGTACATTAAATGTGTTGAGATGAAAGAAATCAGAAACACAAGAATGTTGTTAACTAACAGTATTGGTCAGAGCTGTATATGGTTCAGAAAATGTCAACGTGTCTGAACGATTTTACGAGTAATGATTATCGCATGCTGAAAAGCAGAGAGGCTGCTTAATCTGCCGCATGAATCCAAAAGCAGAAAATAAAGATAATAACTAAAACGAAAACTGATTGACTTCATTGTGTAAACCAGTAACAACTTGATACTGTAACTATAACAACTAAAACTATAGCACTAACTAGAAAAAAATTTAGACTTACTATCACTTGACTATATCTTTCCATGCACTGCAGATAAACAAATATCGATTGCTCACGGAATGCACCTTCTGCAATGGGTCCAATACTTTCATAATCTGTGGCCTTGTAAGTTAAACAACTGTGCCTATTGTTAACATGTGAGTGGAAGTATATGCTCAACCCAATGCCATCTAGTTTTCATTTCTACATAGCAGAGATAAGCAAAATAATACCGAATTCAAATTATGTAACAATTCACAAATGAAGTATATAATGTGTACAAACTTTCACATGACACGGACTGAGCTTGATATCACGTGACTTGAAGCAGTTCCTGTTGTTGTCAACAGGAACAATCTCAATTAACTGCATCACACATGAATCGTCATCCACTCTACACAGCAACAAGTCATTTGTTGATACATACCACGTACTGGTAGGAACACAACAAATGAGCCAGTAGGAACTCAATCATGCTCGCATAACTTCCACCACTTTTGCCGAGTCACGTATTCATTCCTGTTTACCTGTCTGTCTGTCAGGAGAATAACTAAAAACGTTTTGGGTGTAATTTCATGAAATGTGGAAAATAGATTAAATACAAGCAACAAGTCGACGAGTCGACTAAACGTTGAATGCTATCTGCAATGTCTCGACAACTGGGAAATTGCTTTCATTTCCTAACGGTAAATAAAGAGAAGAAACGGAGAGGTTCTACCAAGACTTGTCTTGAGCAGTTAAACATGTCCCCAAGGGTGACGTGCAGTTTGTAATAAACGACTTCAACGCCAGAGTCGGCAGAAAAGAACCGTGTGCAATGTCATCCGCAGTTGGGCTGTACGGCTTCGGAGAAATGAATAAAGCTGGTGAGCATCTAGAAGACTTCTACTTGAAGCACGAGTTGGCTCTAGCCAATACCATGTTCAAATAACATCAATGGCGGCTGTATACCTGGACCTCTCCTAACGGCGATACCCAGAATCAGATATACATCTCAATTACACAAAGATAGAAATCAAGCTTGATGAATTGTCGCACATATCCAGGAGCGGACTGTAACACAGATCATCAGTTGTTCGTGGCGATGCTGAAAGTCAGGCTGGCTAAAACACAAAGATAGCACAGCATTCCGCCTCTGAATCTCCAGGCACTCAAGGAAGAGAAAGCAGCACAGTTTGCAGCAGAGGTGACCAACAGGTTTACGGATTTGGAGGCTACACAGGATGAGATAACCCCACAAGATCTCTGGAAGGGTATCAAGAAAGTCCCGTTGGAAGTAGCCAGAGAAACGATTGGATGCGTCAAGTTGCAAAAAAATGCATGTCTGCAGATACTTTTGCAGCAATCATGGAAAAGAAGGACGCAAAAAGCAAAGATAAGAACTGATATCAAGAAGTGAAGGCTGAGGTACAAAGAAAGCTCTGAGTGAACTAGACGGGTTAAAGTGTATCTCGACTCTGGAGACACGCCGCAATATAGGATCGAAGACAGCATTTACCACCGGCGTACTCGACAGGTGACACAACTGTTTACTTATTTACTGACACACACGCAGTTTTATTCCTGCATTCGACAATATCTAGTGTCACGTGCCTAGGACTGAGTGATGCCAGCGTTATCTGCGCATTATTTACATTCATTTTCCAAATCAGTCTGCTTTTCTTCAATATATAGCTCACTAGGCTGCAACAGAGCCATACCTATGGTTCTGGGCCACACCAGCGCTGCAGCGTACTGTTCGACAATATCGGACAAGGGACGTTGTCGCAAATTTGCGTATGTCCCTTTCTGGTACACAGTGTACAGCCCAGGGAAAGACTTTTAACTGATTATAACGTTAAAAGTGGAAACTAGAAGGGGAAAATTTGGCCATGAGTTTTCGGCATTTGTAATCATTGCAGAGTTACGACGGCCTTAAGTCGCAAGACCTGAAAATTTTGTGAGCAATTTCTGCATTTTATTGGACAATATCAGACAATGGACAATCGAGGAGCACTTTCAGAAATTGCCACGTTTTATTCTGCTACTTGCATACTTTTTTATCCACGAGATGCAACACGCAATGCTAGCGAGGGTATTAGCCATCATCGTGTGTCTGTGAGAGCTGGCGAAAGAAGTTCAATTAGCACTAATAGGAAGTCGCCTAGGCGATTTCCAATGAGCAATAGATGAACCGTGTACGTTACCCCTAAGTCCCCCAAAAAGTAGCACAAAACGAGAGTTTGCTGTCTTCGATAGTAAAATTCAACTTCTGTCGAAATAAGTCAGCTACGAAGTTTCTTTGTTTGAAACATTCCAGTGGCAAAGTTGTAGGTACATCATTTCCCTATCCAACAGTCCATAGATGGATTGCAGGCGACATCCACATCTACTTAACATATGTGCTCAAAGTGACAAACCCATTCAGAAAGTGCCGATTTTGACAGATTTCGCTTAATAGTGCCTCAGCCGTGAAAGCTAACAAAAAAAGTTCAATTATCACTAACAGGAAGTCGATGATGTGCTTTCCACTAAGCCATAGACAAACCATGTGCATTTCCCCTAAGCGCCCCATAGGGTGGCTCAAACCGAGAATTTTTACCCACGCAACAATATGCTAGTGTGGATACTAGCCGTCGTCATGTGTCTGTCTGCCTGTGCGTCTGCGTGCCTATCACACACCGGTATTTTATCACGTGACTCTAACCACGCCCCTTTTAAGAATGATTTGCCATCCGCAGGCTGGGACTTGATATAGCCTACTTGTTTACAAAATTTTACCACTCTAGCTTCAGCCATTCCGGTGATATGATTGGTGCCCACCAAAATTTAAACAGTTCACGTGACCTGACTATACCCATATCAGGGATAGTTTGTCGTCTGTGTCTACGATTACCTGCAACAAACACATGAAAAACAGCACAAAAATATGTAAAAATTATCGTTTTGAGCCACCTTTTTGGGGACTTATGGTAACACACATGTTCATCTAGGGCTCAATGGAAAGCGCATTGTCGACTTCCTATTAATGATAATTGAACTTTTTTCGCTAGCTCTCTCAGCTGAGGTACAATTAAGCGAAATCTGTCGAAATCGGCATTTTATGAAAGGGTGGGTCACTTTGAGGGCAAATTTTAGGTAGCTGGGGACTTCGCCCACAATCCGTCTATGGACCGTTAGATAGATGAATGATGTAGCTACAACTTTGCCTCTGGCAGTTTTCACACAAAAGAACTTTACAGCAGACTTCTTTCAATAGAAGTTGAATTTTACTGGTCAAATCAGCAAAATCGTGCTGTGTGCAACCCTTTGGAAGACTTAGAGGCAACGTACACGGTTCATCTATGGCTCGCTGGAAAGCGTGAGCTCGACTTCTCATTAGTGCTAATTGAATATTTTTCGGTAGCTCTCACGGTTGAGGCACTATGAGCGGATATTGGTCGAAATCGTTGTGTTCGAAAAGTGGGTGGGTCACTTTGAGCACAAATTTCAGGGGGAAGTAGGCGTCGCCCACTAACCTCTGTGGGCGTTAGGAAACTTAAACTCCCTGAGCTATCACATGGCGTTGTTTGCGTGATCACATGTTAAAGCCATTTTGGTACAATACCGGCTGTGTGACAGACGGACACATTATGATGGCTAATACCCGCGCTAGCATAGCGTCGCGTGGATAAAAATGGGTTACGTGACCCTGACGACGCTGATTTTAAGGGTCATTTGCAATCCATCTGATGGAACTTGATGCAGCCTACCTGTGTACAAAATTTTACCACTCTAGCTTCAGTTGTTCAAGATATATGGCTGGTGCCCACCAAAATTTAAACTGTTTAGTGTTTACGTGACTTGACCACGCCCCTTTCAGAGAAGGTTTGTCACCCGCAAGCTGGCACTTGCTACGATCAACCTATCTGCCAAATTTGAAGTCTCCATCTCCATAGACTACAAAGATATGAAAAGCGACACAAAAGGTGGAAAATGAGGTGTTTTCGGGTAGTTAGGAGTCACTCAAGATCATTGGAAATAGCATGATTTGATAGAGCATATACGAGTTCCTATTAGCGTTCCATAGTAACTATGTCCCTATCTTGCACCGTTGGTCCGTTTCTGAGATGCAGCTAGATATTAATCGAAAATTGCCAATTTGAACCTACTCTACCTCTATTTGGTACTCCTGTTGGGGTTGACTATGTTGGAATTTCGCCATGATCTCTGGCAACGCAAAACTACAGTCTCTGCGCTATCGTGTGGAGTTGTTTGCATGATCCTACATTTAGCCGTTTTGGTACAATACCGGCGTGTGGCGAACAGACGGATCACATGATGACAGCGTGTACCACGTTAGCATAGAGTCACGCGGTAAAAACGAATGATAACAAAATACGCATTTTAGTCACACAGAAATGCAAACTCATATATGTCTCTGTTGATTATGATGTAATAAAGTAATTTTAATTTTGATACCACTTTTATTGGATCACAGTGAGTAGTTCCAAACTTATCAAATGTGATTCTGATTACTGGTACTCAATGTGTGCAACTACAGCTGTCAAACTAGCATCCCAGAGTGCATGTTCTGCAATCACATCACTAATATGACAATATGTCGACTTACGTCTGCACGAATGAATCCGAGACATTCTTCACCATCGTCTCGCAAGCGACAACAGCATCGGCACCACACTCCAACTGTCCAAACAAACAATGCGACGTTGTACACAGTGGATTAACTATCAAAACTTGTGAACTTCAATTAGCTGGTTCCCATCGTTTTTCTTTCTCCAGTCTCCACCTCCTCTGAAGCAAATCTCTTGTGACATGATGCACTGTGTTGACGGTAACTAGTTTAGGGCTGGCAAGCCTAGAGGTAAGAAGAGTTCGCGCTGACATATTGGTGGTATACAAAAGTATACAAAATTTTATTCGGCATGGTGCAGGTTAATAGCAATAAATTTTTCACATTAAGAAATCAACCATATCTGCAAAGCCATAAGTATGTTATAAACAAGCAACGAAGTTTTAACATGAGAAGAGTTAACTATTCTAGCAATAGAATCGTTAATTTGTGGAACAACTTACCACTAAGTACCACAGATTTTACCAGTTTACACATGTTCGATCAGTCGGTCAGTAATGACTATCTTTTAGTATATTGCAAATTAAATTTTACTTAACTTTAAATACTGTTTTAGCACCTGTGTTGTGATACGTGTGTATATGCGTATATGTGTATGTGTGATATGTATATGCAAGTATGAATGTATACACTGTATACATAGACATTGCGCCAGCATCATATTGTATTTTGTTGCGACTTGTAAGAGGCATTTTGGCCTTTGTTGCTGAATAAAATGAATGAAATTATCCCAACAGATTAGAAACTCAACCGGACACCCTTGTAACAGACAAGTCACTGCACAGGCACTGTAAAAAATTCATGGGAAGGAAAGTGCATAGAAATAGGTCTTTAGATGTGTTCTGGTGAATGGTCATGCAGATGGTGAGGTGACATAGAAATACCCAGTCACTGGCAATGGAAAAACACGTTGACCATTTCAGAGTTCGGCATCAGGTGGAGTTCATCGAAAAAAAATTCCTTAAATGCTTTCAAAACCGTTACATTTCAATACAACTCACGATACAACTAGTTTGCAGTTGCCATACCTGAGATGGTGATGGACAGTCAGTTTCAATAGTTACATGAACAAAGTGGTCCTCCGCCATCTCAAGAGCCTTGTGAGCCTACATCATACAAACATCTTAATGATGCTATTACCTAGGCTACTATATCATCAGCCAACAAAACGTCTCGTTTTCCAGAAACAAGAGATCAATATTCTAAAGTAAATGAATTGAATGCTCCCCAAGAAAACCTTGACAATAACGAGGAGCTCCACTACCACACAAGGACTGCACAACGAGCTATGTCAGCTATATAAAAATTACCACATTCACAGTGTATGTGACTGGTATGACCCTCAGAGGTCCTTCACTTTTGAAAAACGCGGTGACTATTGATCCAGTCATCGTAAAAATAGCCAACTGGCTACTGATCCGGCAATCGGAACAATAGCCATTCGGCTATTCATCCGGTTGATATAGTTTCTTTCTTTCTGTTATGCCCACAAAAGACCTAGCCCCTTTTTCTTATATATCCCCACAAAAAAACCCTCTTTTCAACAATAAAGTATGAACTTACTATCGAATTCT
>Ga0209780_1002899_pt1 | contig 12488 bp, 7 predicted proteins | sample WorMetexBAHAMAS2_FD_187384 | JGI IMG/M metagenome (GOLD analysis project Ga0209780, IMG submission 187384) | Marine gutless worms symbiont microbial communities from Max Planck institute for Marine Microbiology, Germany - Inanidrilus exumae... | ecosystem: Host-associated > Annelida > Digestive... | reverse complement strand
ATTTTGCCCAAGGGGGATTAATGGGGCATTTTAGGATATTGTTCAGGATGCATTCCTGTTTCATTTAAGCCATAAACCGTCTCTATACTATTTTTGTCTAGGTCCAACCTACTGTTACTGCACTTATGCCTTCATTGTGGCCTATTTGAGTGAGCCGTAATCTGCCGTAATCTGTTTGTCAGTTTCCTGGGTGCTATTTTTGTAAACATTACATTTACTGTAAATGAAACGATGTTATAGCTGAAAATGTATCGATGTTGCAATTTTATAACGCCTAAGGTATGGGTAAAGTGCGAGGTGCGAGTTTACAAGGTGGTAATTTGCGAGGTGTCGGGTTATTGGTCAGCAACTCCCATGAACCTCGTAGTTTACCCATTTTTTGCTGTTTGCCGTTGGACGCGTGAAATGTAGCCAGTGACAAATTGGAATGAATGCAGCTACAGAACGGTTTACGATGTATCCGCCCAGTTGCCAGCGACGTTGACTTATAGGCTGTTTTGTCTAAAGTAATCAACGTGTACTCCGGCCAAAACTAGGTGCCCTTGGGCCTGCTTCTTGTTAGCATTCAGGAGAACAAGAATGTTGGGAACGAGGGCCTCTACCTTTTCTTTCAGAGGTTGCACATGTTATCTGTCAGACAGCAAGTCGCAAAGCCACAGGTCCTGATGAGGTCCCAGCAGAACATACGGTGTCACCCTTGACTGTCGTACTTGGCCACAAAAGTCACAGAAATATCCCTATCCTTACATCACAGAATAATGTACGTTCTCAACCGATTGTGCGAACGATCGACAAATTTTTACAAGTGTGCTGGATGACAGTGAATAAATGACGACGATGCTGATGATGGCGTTGTGTTTATAATTGCAATACAGGCAATTAATTACCCTACAGGCGAGCATCTTATTAAGATTGTCAATGACACCTTGTTGTCCATCGACTCAGGCTCGGTTGTTGGCCTTGTGGGCTTAGACGTAACAGCTGCCTTTGACACTGTTTCTCACGATCGGCTCGTAGACAGATTGAAATCGGAGTTTGGCATTGATTCAGCTCCACTTCAGTGGATAGAATCATATCTGAAAAGTATAAGTTTCTCAGTTCAGCTTGGATGGTCATTGTCCTCAGTCACACCCTTAGCATCCAATGGAGTTCCTTAGGGCTCAGTTTTAGGTCCAATCCTTTTCACTGCTTATGTCTCACCAGTTGTACGGTTGATCGACAGTTGAGGAGTGAAGTACTATTGCTATGCTGACGACACACAGTTATACACAGCTCTCACCTTACCATCACTATCAGGCATTGCTCATCTTAAACACTGTTCCAAAGACCTGCAGTACTGGTTTTGGCAAAATAACCTTCTTTTGAATCCGGACAAGTGTGAAGTCATTTATTTTGTTACCAGGCAAAGTATTTTTTGTGGCATTTCATCCAAAGTATGTGTAGCAGGATGTGACATTACATTATCCGACACTGTGAAGATACTCAATGTCACTCTTGACAGTACACTGAGCTTCCAAACACATGTTAACAATGTAGTCCGGTCATGTAGTTTTCACCTGCACGCTCTCTGCCATGTCCGTCGTTCATTATCTTGTAACATTGCCAATACAATTGCATGTTGTATTATTGGCTCAAAACTAGACTACTGTAACTCACTGCTATTCAACTTTACAACCTCTACACTACAAAAGCTTCAGCGAGTTCAGTATAACCTTGCTCGTGTTGTTTATGATGTCACCAAGTTTCAACGACCATCTGAAGATTTACTGCATGAGTTATACTGGCTGAAAATTTCACCTTGGCGTTATTAAATTAAACAGACAAAAATCGTTCAAGAAAAAGCAATTATACTGTGTTTTTCAAAGTTTACAGTATGTGTCATGTGACAGCGTGGATTCTTGCTATATGATAATGATAGGGTAAGATAATGGTAATAATTTGGATAATATATCATGTTTTGTGTGATTTATGTGTAATGCATCATGCATATGCTTGTAGCAACAATGAAGTTATATTCGTTGACGGTTATGTACAAAGGCGTTGATGGGCAGGTGAAAAAGTTATGTGGTGCCAGTGACTTAGCTTCCTTCGGTTACTTTCAGCGATCAAGGTCGGTTGCACTCTCACAGTCACTAATTATGCCTCTCACTTTGATGAATAAGTTGCTGTTGCTTCCTCAGTCCTGTTTTATGTACTTATGTATGCTAATGTTAATTGCTTAGTATACTCATAATTATCTGTAAAGTGGGCTTTCACTTTATATACTGATATTAATGAAGAATAGTAATAATTGTATTATTTAGAGATATATGAGTTAAAACGTAACTGTGACTATGTGGACAGTGTACAGGAATTTATGGATTTTACAAGTAAGATTCTTGTAGAAAGAACCAATGTGGGACAACGAGCAGCAGTCCGAGAAGCTGGTAATTATGTCTGTCACTCTGTGGATGTATGCAGCTGTCTGTATATTACTCTGCAGCAGGAAGTCTCAAAAACGTCTCAGGAATACAAGTGCTTCTCGTATTGAGTTGTGCAATTGCAAGTTACTGTAAAATCACAAGACCTTCCGTTTTCATTCTTTGTTTGTACTGGATTCTGCTATGCTGCTATTGATAAATGCATTCTGATTCTGCTGCATAACAAACTCGTTTTGATGGACTGTGGCTTGTTTGTGATTAGCACTGTTGTGACCAGAAATGATTCTGTTCATTTTTAAGGCCGCATCGCCTGCATGCAGTGCATAGATGCGGCCTGTTACTACAGATGTCACATGTAGCGTGGTCTGTGAAATTTTATGAGCCACTTAGTAACAGGTTATTGTAACGAGATACGCAAGTAAAACATTTAGATTTTAATCAAAAACATTTTAGTTGATTAAAATTTTTACTGATTAGTTGGTTAATTAACTAATTGTTAAAAGTGGGTTTAATTGTTTGAAATTGGTACCAGCCGTAATAGGTAACATGAGCAATCTGCCATGTTGATCATGTTGTACAGACTACATGTGTCACGTGTATGTTCGGAGTGATTCGTTGGCCGCTGTTCTCGTTTCCGATCACGAATACCCACAGCGGGTCGCCTTCACACTAATTAACAAGGTACTTGCATAGAGTTGGATCACCCTCGAAAACTGTGCAATTGTTCATTGTTGCAAAGCATACTCAGTCTCAGAATATTTAGATTTAATGCAATTAATTGTACAGTTTAAGGATAAGTATGCTAAAAGTAGACAGTACTCAGTTGAGTGCATACCTCTGCTACACCACATTGAAATTGGCACCCACCAGTACATCTGCAGACATGCACAATGGCTCATTTCTATGCATAGCCCAGCAATTGCTGGACGGCAGCACTTATGATCATCTAGTAAACTTCACAATATTCAAGAGTTGTGTTTTAGAGCACTTGTAAAATTTCGTCATCTCTTTTCCAGTCCATGTCCTACTTATTCCTCAAATTTCATGAAAATCCACCTGTAACTTTTGAAATTACTCTGCTTGGAAACAGACAGACAAACAAGGGCTAAAACATGACCCCCACCAGCCTGTTGCAGAGATAAAATTACGTTGCTGTTACTGATAATTATAGTGATACTAGTAACTTGTTACACATATACCAATTTATTATGCTGCCGCATCTAGCAGAAAGCATCTGTCTCTTACCAGGGAACCAGCGTGCAACAGCCAGTGTAGGCCTACATTTCAGCCTGACAACAATGAGGACCAACATACTTGTTTCCATTTGTTAGGTGTTGCCACTGGTGCATGTTAGCAACTTTTAACAAGTACTGACAGGCAGACATGAAGACAGATGGAAGGACGACTGAAGCGGATTTATTTATGGATGCCAGTCTTTGTAATGTTGCCGATGTGTATGTGTTTTTTTGTGGTAGGTTTTAGACGACTTCATCGCTAAATATCCTTCATTCCACTGGTCGTCGACTCGCACAGAGTGAGTGCTTTCTTGCTATACTTACCTTACTCTGTTTTAAAATGGCTTTTTCTTCGTGAACCTGCTGTGGTGCGGGCGTCAGGAAGCTGGCACAATGGGGGCAATGCCCTTTCCATCAGGAATCCGATTGTGATTGATGAAAAGATGAGGCCAGGCCACTGGTGAGGCTAGTGCTTTGTGTTCCCTTCAGTATTCAAACACTGATGGTTGGGGGCAGGAAGGACATCTGACCTGTAACAACCCAGTTTCACTAATTGCCGGAGGTCTCTTCTGGAACTGGTGGAGGAAAAGTACCCCGGGTGAACTGGCTGGTCCAGTTTCACTTGGGAAAACGATCATTAAACGGAGTTGGTAGTAGTAATAGTTTCTAGATGAAGCTGGGTTAGCCTTGTCCTCCTCATTTTTCATCCAACACTTCTTTTGGAAGAGATGGTTTAGGGATAAGTGGCACAGATTGTTTACAGGCTGGATGCCCTTTCTGTTATCCAACTGGCAGCATCTAAGTACTGAAAGGAACATGAATTATTGCTTCATGGCTTTGACACTGTTAGGTGACAGGAAGGGCATCTGGCCCATATGAGATCTCTGGCACTTATCCTCAAATGAAGGAAAACCAAGAGGAGACCGACTATTACACATTTTGCCTGGAAAATGACCATCAAAACAATGTAGTGATGTTGGCCAGGGACCCAATTTACAAAAAAATCTTACAACAAACTTAGGAAAAACTTAGGATAATGTGTGACTTAGGAAAATCTTAAGATAAACTTAGGATGAACTTACTCAAAACTTAAGATCAACTTAACAAGAAAAATGCAATTTCTCAAAAATAACTTCACATTTCGTCACAGAATTGTCTGCATATATATGGGAAGAACTTCGTAAGTTATAAGATTACTTTAGTAAATTACATGTAAAAATCTATAAAAATCTTAACTTTATAACTTAAGATAAACTTAAGATAAAATTAAGAAAAAATTACGATAAACTTAGGATTTGTCCTACGATTTTTTGTAAATCGGGTCCCAGACTGATTGTAATGATGATCTGCAATTGATGTTGTCATGGAATTTGATTCTGTTTTATCACATCACTGAAGTCTTTCTTTTTTATCACTGTTGTTGTAGTTTATTGATTATTTTATAAGGACAAAATTACAGATGACCAACTGATGGGACTGTTATTCTTTGCATCTAACAGGTTGCCATTTCCTGAAGCCGCCGATATACTTCAGAAATACCAGGTAGACTGTGTTTTGTCATGTTTTATTGTTTTTTCATTGCATGTATATTTTCTGAATTGTTGATTGTTGCTGAGTACTCAGTCTTCATTCATTGTGGAATATTACAGACATAATTGTAATTACCCACGCCGGCTGTATAGCCGCCGGCATGGGTAGGGCGTTCAGTCACCTCTGTATGTCTGTTTGTTAGTTCCCCCCCCCCTATGTGGGCCCGGGGCAATTCTCCCCTTATCCCTTCACTTCTCCACCCGTGGGTATGCATGTCAATTCAACTGCCGATGTTTTCTAGTTGTATAATTGTCACAAATATCTTATATACACTGTGTGTCAAAAAAATACACTTAACTTTTGACCATAACTTCAGCAAATCTAGACTGATTTACAAATCTCTTGCGCTGTGGGATTCCTGAGGAAATTTTGTATACACACACATCATGAAGATTCTCAACCTCACGTTAAGTGTGCTTATACACTACCTTGCAAGATATGAGGCCGCCTTGACAGCTCAGGTCTGAATCCTGTGACTATGAAATCTGGAAAACAATGCAGCAGTGCTTAGAAGAGCATTCGTGATGTCAGTGAACTGAAGCAGTGGATGATTGACATGTAACATGGGCTGCAGCTGCAGCAGATAGTCATTAATTAAGCACCACTGAATGCCATAAATGTCTGCGAGCTTGTGTTTGTATCTGAGATGGACGTTTTAAGCACTTGCATTAACTTTTGGACTATTTATCAGGTAGGTGGACTGCAGTAGGTATTAGTTACAAACACTACTGTTACCTTCTGACAGCAGATAAGTCATTCATTGCATAGACTTTTCGTAGTTTGTCGTCAAATAATATTCTGAGTGTTCATGCATTATCTGCATTCTGTGCTTTATATATTGCACAAAAATTAAGTAAATCATCACTGTGATATTTTTTGTAGCGTTTGTTGTCTAAATGTTGTTAAGTTTTGTAAAACCGAGTAATTTTGATGCCATTATTTTAGATTTTTGAATTTCCTGAGGTAGTGTAACAACACAGTTAAGGTGAGATGGAGGACCCTGTAACAGTTACATAGAGAGTTTCCCCATGAATCTCACAGTGAAAGAATTTGGTAAATTGGCCTACATTTGCCAAAGTTATGACCAAAAGTCAAGTATATTGTTTTGTGATTTGACTCACACTGTAATAAAACCATATCTGTCTGTGTGTGTCTGTTCAATGTTCCTTGTGCACATCCACAGTTTTTAGCAGATCTGCATGAAATTTGGCATGTGGCTTCCTTGTGGACATGGGGGTTAACGAGCGCCGCACGAGCCCGTGGGCTCGCGCCGTGCACTTTGTCCATGTGCCACTGCAAATCACTGCCGATCGTGGACATCTGACTAGCGGGATGCAAAAGTAGCTCTTTTGAGAGATTCAGAACTAGCGGGCTGCAAGTGCAACGGATCGATCGACTACGGCGCGAGGGTGGAGCGCTAGTAACAAATATAGGTGACATTGAGAACAGAAGTCAGAACTGTTTCATGGATCATACCTTCCCACACTCCACGTCCAACCATCCCCTTGGCCACTACAGCATTTGATGTATCACCTGTACCTCTGAGGCGCCACCTATGTCTGTTTGTCCATTAGTATATGTGCAGGATGTCTAGAAGACTAATTGTGAATAATAATCACACTAATGGTGACATTTGCACTTGCAAGACTGTACAGTCAGAACGTTTGAATGCTTTGCTGTTCTACACAGAACCCAAGAGAAGCTGATGCAATGACAAAAATTCAGAATGACCTTGACGAGACGAAAATCATTCTGGTAATTACCTTGTGTTTGCAACGCCATTCATCTGTATGTCGCTTTTTAGTACTGATAGTTGAAATTCCTGAAGCCTAGAAATCATTTAATTTGCAGTAATTAAAGGGACATTAAATATTATTCCTTTTAATGTTTTAGCAAATGCTAGGGTTCGTTACTTACCTATCTCCATTGTAACGGCCATTTTCTGGTGAACCCAAGTTATCCGGTTCCCCCTCGCTTTTTTCCTGCTACTTTTGCTGGAAGAGAATAAGTTGATAAGGATAAGAGGCACGTTTTATGTCCTTCCTGTCACCGAGCCAGCAGTGTCAAAACACTAAAGGTAACTCGAAGCAGTGATCACAGCCATTGGCTTGGCCTTATCCTTTCTTCATACACCACTGGACTGGGGATGGAAGGGCGTTGCTGTCTTCATGTCGGCTATCCAATGCCAGTGTCAGTGATAGCGACATTGTAAGGTGCACGATATCATCAAATTAGTATTTTTTTAGTTCTTATTTGTCACCATAACCCTTCAATCCTTTGGTGGTGTTGGACCTGTAGAAAATGGATTATACACACAACCATTTTACGGACATTAAACATGTCAACCTGTGGTAGCCAGCACCTTTAGTTAAGAACTGGCGTAGTGGTTCGGTATGTTTGAAACGATTTTTACCGTGCGACGCTATGCTAGCACAGTATATGCTGTCATCGTGTGTCCATTCGTCCATCTGTCTGTCCGTCACAAGTCGGAGTTCTACGAAAATGTCAAACCTAACATCACACAAACAGTGCCATACGATAGCCCAGGGACTCTAGTTTATTGATGCCAAAGATGTTGGCGAAGTTCCAACGGGGTCACCCCCAACAGGGACGCCAAATAGAGGTGGGGTAGGTTACATCTTAGATGGATATAGTGACTATGGAACAGTCATAGGAACTCGTACAAGTTCCATCGAATGGCGCTATTTTCAGTGACCTTGAGTGACGACCTGTCCATGTGACCCCAGCAGAGCTTCTTGTTATCTTTGAGGAAAAATCGATATTTTAAGGTTGACTCCTCCGAGTCGACCTAATAAAGCTGGTCTCAAATGTTCGTCCGTACGTTCGTCCGTCCGTCCACCAAAAAATTCTTCGATATTAGTGAAATTTGGTATGTAGGTAGAGGTCGACGAGTGATGCATGCCGGTTGCAGTATGACCCGATCCAAGGTCAAGGCCACGAGCCCTCGAAAGTCGGAAATTTGACCATTTTCAAAGGCTATCTCCTTCCCCATTTTTAATGGGGGCTGGCAAATGACCACGTATTCTTAAATTAGGGCACAATACCTAAAGCTTGTCGGGGCCGGATTTTTGATTTTTGTCCTAGTTTTTGTGTCACGTAACTTCAAAGTTGGCAGTAAGTAGGTGTCGACCATCAGTCCTGTATGGGGCTAATTTTAATATTTTTATTCTCTAAACAATTTTTCGGTTTTACTGATTTTCCGAACTCTTCACTTCTGCAACCAACACAAGTATTTAATTTTTAAATATTATTTGATACCCACTAGGCGACAGCAACATCCACAGATCTATTACACAGTAGCTGATTAGGCCCTATAGTTGACTGCCATACTGCTAGCTGTTATTCTGTTATTTTAAATTTAGCTGTGATGTTACCGTTTGAATTTTTAGACAATTTGTACGCATTTCAGTTGTGGGGGAAATGTCACAATTTTTAACGATTTTTATTTTATCAATGAATGAACATAACAGCTGTGAGAAGTGGAGAAAAATTTACTGCCAGCATGCCCTTGCTGGCGTGGCAACTAGCACCTTCAGATTAGGGAGAAAATGCTAGTTTCATCTGTACTGTTGCCAACACTGTTTTCTTGCCTGAACAATCTTAAAATGTTGGTTGATATAGGACGTCATTGTCACAGCCAGTATTAATGCATGCATTAATACACCGAAAAATAAAACATTTTAGTTCGCTGTTGGGACACGTGGCCTATGGAGACTGGAAGACTAGCTATTAAACAAAAGTAGTACAACTGGTAGTAGCAATCGTGATATATTGTTGTATTTTTGTCATTTTGCTGCTAGCACAACACAATCGAAGCCGTCTTGCAGCGTGGGGAGAAACTGGACGACCTCGTGGAAAAGTCGGAAGGACTCAGCACACAGTCAAAAGCATTCTACAAAACGGTCGGTAACTTGGGCACTGCACATATCGTTACACAACGAGGAAGGTTTCAAATTATTGCCCCTTTTCGTTTTTTTCAGCGTTCACCTTCAGACATTTATTACTAAGGCTGTATTTTTTGCAGCCATAGCAGGATTTGCAAAATTTGTGATTTTGAGCCATTACCATGAATTCTGGTGTTTTGCCACGAATATGATTCATCTTATCTCTTAATATCACAAAAAAACATGCATTTATTGACTTTTATAACGTTACTGGCAAACTAAGACATAGCGTAGCATAGCAACTCGTGTCGAATTAAGACTTGACTGACGACGATTGTGCTGTGTGTGTTGATCTGTGTTTAGGCGCGGAAGACCAACAGTTGCTGTGTCATTTTGTGAATGGCAGCTGGCACTGAGTCATGTCGCAGTGATGGCATAATGTCTTGTCAGTCATGAGCTTGGCTCATCGGCAACGCTATACACAGGGCGACCGCTCGTCTGGGCACAGTGTAAACAGATTCAGTGAATTAACTTCCGTTCGCTCCGCTTGTGGTGGTCTGTGTAATAAAAATTCGCTTCTGCTTTTATATGGAAACAGCCTTGGTATGATTAAACCGTTCTAAAAATAGAAGTCAGTAGAGTATAAACCAATGACAACTGTATGTTGTGCTAACAAAACCATAATAACTGCCACTGATAGTAACTATGACTACTGCAACAATTAGGAGAAATTTATTTTATCCGACTATATTTAGCTTACACTGACGACACTGTTGAAAAAAATCGTCTGCTGATTGATCACATCGTCTGCAATGGGTTTAGCTCTGTCGATATCCGTGATCCAGATTTGCAGCTGAAGTCAAACAACTGTCTGTTGGCTGAACTATGAGTCTGGAAAACCTGGGAAAACCCACAAAAATTATGGAATTAGAAATAGGTCAGCGGAAAGTTAGGGGAGTGAGAATTCAGGGAAGGTGAAACGTATTGTTCCTGAGAAATTATGTTGAATAATCGGACCTACTATTGGTCGTTGCTAGTCACTGTAAGCATTCAAGTGTGACGTCACAATAATGTTGCTTTTCAAGCAGCACAGAGTGGTTTCATACTGCAAAAAGTGGCATTCGTATAGTTTAACATGATCTTAGGTGCCATTTGTTTGCATCTGTTCCTCCTGGATTTAGCTGGAAAAGTTGGGGATTTTGTGCTGTCTGGAAGGTGGTCACTCTGTATACATAGCAGTCAAAGCCTGCACCAGTCTCACGTGTATGTTATCCCGACTTCACCACAGTGTACAGCCCTTACCTTGGGCTGAACATCGGGCATCACATCTGTTCGTGCCGATGTGCATTTGTTTTTTAGTACATGAAATTTCCGTATCGTGTAATTTTTCCTCATCATAGAAATTGAAACTAGATCCTCCGGAATAGACTCGGTGAAAAAGCCGAGAAATCGTGGCATTCATGATGCTGACAATTGCAGCAGCTGAGTTTCTTAAGAAATTATGACATAAATCACAAAGTCTTACACTGAAATGCACTGCCGGAAATACATCAGCAGTCAGTTGGTTTTTGTTAAATTTGCATTACTTTTTCTTTCTGCTAACTTACATTTTGCTTCAGTTGCTTCAGTTATTTATAACTGTTATTTTTATAAAATGCCAAGCCCAAAGAACAATTCAAGCAAACAAAAGTAAAGTATTGTGGTACGATAATTTCAAATAAACAGTAGCTATGTTTTGGAGGATCTGTACAAAATTAATTTTGCAAAATTAACGAAAGCCTTCTGAACTTGCAGTTCGGTTATTTAATACAGTGACAACGTGTTGACTTGACTAGGTGTACGTTATGTCAGCAGTTTTAGGCCGCGTCGCCTGCAACAGATGTCACATGTAGTGTAGATTGTCTGTGTCTTACAGATGTATCATGTACTGTGCAAAACGGCTGAAGCGATCGAGATGCCGTTTGTTGTGGTCCATGTATTGGACGGGGGTCAAGATCGGGCAAATCCATTTGCACCCGGCAAGGGGTGACAAGTCGGCGATGCAGCCTTTTGTCAAATTACTTTGGGCACTTGTTCATATATATGTAAACGTTAAACTTTTCCGCTGTCAGTTCGCAATGATGATGCTGCGAAAAACGAAGATGTCTGGTGTGTGTGTGTGTGTTAAATTAGTACGGTGTCCCGTTAGTGCCACGCTGAGTTGTTTTATTTTCCTTTTGTCGAAATGTTTTTTCTGTTTATATTTCGACAAAACGAAAATAGAACAACACTCCGTGGCACTAACGGGCCACTGTAATTTAGGATGTGCTGGCGTTACTGCAGAGTTTGCATGTGCCGATGCTGTTAATGATAGGTTTGTGATTTTGTACAGCATGCAGGACGCATCTATTTTTCTATTGGCTTAAACGTCGGCAGATGTGTGCGTATCTGCCTGCCGTGTGGTACACTACTAAGTATTATATAGGCCTACTGTGTATCTAAGTATCAACCAGGCTTCTATTGTAACGTTATTAAACGCTGCCGGCCCATTTTGTCTTTTATTTGTTATTCAGTCGTTCAGCGAAATGATACAAAGTAATTGATAGCTTGAAGTTTAATTTAAATTGAATGTTGTGGCTTTGTGCATGTAAGCTTAACAAATTTACGTAAACATGTTAAAAATTTACATAAAATTCTGTGTCTGTCCAGTTTTTACGCATCATATTTCGTTCTTAGGCCTACCGCTGGCCCTTTCCAGATTTTTAAATTTTACTTTATTGCAGTTTAACATGAACTTATGTTATTTGCGTTATAAATAAACGGCAGTCGTCATGGCCCCCTAAAATGTTATTATTTTGGGTTGTTGTTAAAAGGAATAAATTGCTCAAAGTGTAGTGGTACACAGTGGTTGAGTGTTGGTCATAGTCAGGTCAACAGTTATTTAATTCATTGTTTTTGTCACAATTTATTGCCATGGTTTAATGAGAAGTAGCTTGTTGGGCACGTATGAATTCTACAAATGTTTGCTAATAGCCTAAAGCCCCGTCCACACCAGCAACAACGTCGCAGCAAAGTTCGACTTTGTCGAAGCAACATTCGACATTGTCGAAAAAATCGTTTGACTGTAGCATTCGACAATGTTGCTTCGACATTGTTGCTTGTGTGGACCGGGCTTAACATTGGCGTCCAGCGTACAGCCCTGCGCCGACGTCATTCTTTCTGCGGTGGGGCGCATTTTTTCCAATTTCCAACGGATCAGCATACAGCCCGAAAATACTGCGCTGCTATTGGTTGTTTTATTTTTAGCACCGGTAGCAGTTACACCAGTGCGGTTCAGTTGATTTCTCGCAACATTCGAC
>Ga0209780_1002897_pt1 | contig 12489 bp, 9 predicted proteins | sample WorMetexBAHAMAS2_FD_187384 | JGI IMG/M metagenome (GOLD analysis project Ga0209780, IMG submission 187384) | Marine gutless worms symbiont microbial communities from Max Planck institute for Marine Microbiology, Germany - Inanidrilus exumae... | ecosystem: Host-associated > Annelida > Digestive... | reverse complement strand
GACTCCCACGGCATAAATATTCTATAACAGCAAGGTGGACTGTAGCATATTCATAAACTCAAGACTGAATGCGCAGTACTTGGCTAGCTATCGTCTAATTGGTTAAACGAAGTAGGTTCTCTTTTTTTAGTATTTTGAAGTACGTACGTGCCATATCGTCGTAAAAAGTTGACGTTTGCTATCTCATCTCCTGATGAGTTCTTGTCTTAATCCGGCCCTACCGGGCCACTGCCCAGTCGCTGTCATCTGCAGTCGCCTCATCTGCAGTCGCTCGGTCTGTTTGTTGCAATTCTCGTCTCGAAATCGGCTCGCACGCTCTGTCGGCCTGAGAGTGCACTCTTCTGCTACAGTATCGCGAAGACCGCGCTAACTGCACTGCAGACTAGGACTGCAGATGATACCTACATCCATGTATCCTAACTATGTTATGTACAGTATAGTTTTATAGCTATAGTTCAATTTAGATTGTTTTGCGTGTGTGTTTCCGGTGTGTTGTTGTGTTTATTAGTTATGTTTAAAATATTTTAATATATTTCCGGAAATAAGACTTCGATACTTTGTATTTTAGTGCTTTTACATGATGTATTGCGGTTAGTTTACATGCTGATGAAGAGTTAATGGTGGCGACAATACGATGTCATTGCTCAGAATAATAAGGCCACGGACCGTTTGGCGTACAAGGCTTCGATACAGATTTGACTTACATCATAGGCTTTCGTCAAGCATCGAACAAAGTAGCAGTCCGTCGGTTCATATGATTAAACGCCCTGTGCTTTATTATGCAGATCAGTATGATACCCATATTCTTCAGTGCAACAGGAAGATGAAGATTCACATGACAAAACTGTGCAGGGTTCGTAACTTCAGTTCGTCGAGAAAGCCTTTGTTATTCACAGACGATTTATTACAGAAGTATATCAGACAGATCGTTGCTGAATGGAACCAAATACAGAAGCAATTGACTGGTGATAAGTCTCATAGTGCTACACAGCCTGCTAGAGACTACAGCAATCGCCTATCTCTTCTTGATCCAATTGTATCCAAAGTCATGCAACATCACCAATACTCTGCTAATATTGCTGAGCTTGAAGACATTATTTCTGGTATGTGTACTTTTACTTTTCAGTTAATTATCAGTTTATTATTTTTTGCATTACAAAAGTGTGTCATTTCAATTTGTTGTACCGTATTTCCTTTAATAGAAGCCCCCGGCTTCTATTAGAACAATAGTGTCAGATCCCCCCGGTTTCTATTAGAGACCCGGCTTGTATTAGAGACCCGGCTTCTATTACAACCACCCGGTTCACCGATGAACATGACATTATTTAAAACACCAAGATTCTTGGTTTTATATGTATTACGTGCAAAGCGAAATACCCGGTAGGCCATACCGCCGTTCTGCTAATCACGCAATACGCACGAATGACGGAATGCACCACAGTGCTACCGGGGATGTGCAATTAGGGCCTAGCTCTATGATATTCGAATTTAGACCCCCGGTTTCTATTAGAGGCCCGGCTTGTATTTGAGACCCGGCTTCTATTAGAGGAAATACGGTATTCAGACTGTTATATGCTTGTAGTGTGTTGCAGTTTATTCATTAGTCTCATTATATCTACTTTATGATGTTGTAACTGGTTGTATTTTTCATACTAGTAACTCACAGGTGCGGCGCCGCACCTGTTCCGACGGCACTCCAGAACGAGTGAGGCCAGATGGCTAGGCGGACCGTCAGTCCTTGAAGTAGCCCATCCTCAAGTTCTACATATGCTCGAGGCCGTTCTTAAAGGAAATCACTGTAGCGAGTCGATGATCCACTGGTGTAGCCCATTCCATCTGTCTGTCGCTCTTTCAGAGAAGAAGAAGAGTCTCAGGTCGAGTCGACATCGGTTCATCACAATCTTGGCACTGTGACCTCGCGTGTTAGCAGATGTGTTCAGAGTGAAGAAGTGGTTGAATGGTGTGAGAGACAATCCTTTGAACATTTTAAAAACTTCTAATAGGTCAGAACGATTTCTTCTTTCCTCAAGAGTTCACAATCCCAAGTATTCAAGTCTGTCTTTGTAGCATATCTTTCCGAGACCAGGGATCATACGGGTCAATCGGTGCTGGACGCGTTCCAATAAAACGTTGTTTTTTACATAGTGCGGCGACCAAGCTGATACACAGTATTAGAGATGTGGTCGTACCAATGTTTTATAGAGTTTCAACAAGATATCCGGACTTTTTGTAAGAAATTGTCTGATATATTAATCCTAGAGATTTGCTGGCTCTGGCATAAGCTTTGTGACACTGTCTTGAAGGTTTCAGATTTTTCATGATGACTATGCCCAGATCTCTTTGTTCATCCACAGTATCAAGCTGTTGATTCCCCATGAAATACGTGAATTCCTGATTTCCTTTGCCAAGATGCATAACTACACATTTTGAAGAGTTGAAGGGCATCTGCCATTTGTCAGACCATTCCAGAATACTGTCGATATCACACTGAATTGTTTGTCTGTCATAATCATTATTTGCTTTGCCAAACAATTTTGTGTCATCTCCAAATTTTAAAATGGAGCCGACAGGGTTTGAATCAAGGTCGTTGATGTAGATTAGGAATAGGATTGGTCCTAACATGAGAACCCTGAGGTACGCCGCTTGTGACTGCCTCCCATGCTGACTTGCAACTGTTTACACAGACCCTCTGCCTTTTTTCACTCAACCATTCTTTTAACCAAACTCAAACCTTCCCGCCAATTGCATGTTTATCCAATTTATCTAGTAGTCTATGGTGTGGTACTTTATTGAAAGCTTTTGCAAAGTCTAAGTAGATAACAATAACATCGACATAGTCATGATTATCAAGAGATCTAGAAATCTCCAGAGGTTGCTAAGACAGCTCCTACCTTTTCTGAAACCATGTTGTGAAGACTTATTCATTCCATTTTTTAGTGGTCGAGTATTGAATCACGGATAATCGTCTGGAATAATTTGCCAATTAGACTGGTTAAGCTAAAAGTTCTCAACTTTGTTCCTGTTTCCCTTTTTAAAGATTGGTGTGACGTTTGCCATTCTCCAGTCATCTGGAACTATACCTGTGTCAAAGGATGACTTCATTATCTCTATCATAGTTATGTGTTTTTCTTGTTTTGTACTCTACAACAACTTGTTACCGTTCTAATTTTGTTTTACATTTTAAAATCAATTAATTTTAGTATGAACATAATTGTATACTGTTCATGTGAATTGTTTTATACTAGATGTCAGCTATACCAGAAATTTTGTTATTTAGACTTAATGTTACGTTCTGTAAGTTGATTTGATTGGTTTGTAGTAATAGTGTTGTTGTGGTATCCAAAAAACCAAAACCTAGGTTTTTCAAAGACTGCCAGTTGCCAAAACCGAGTTTTTTGTGCCTTAACTGGCGGTTTTCAGAGACCACCGACGGGGCAGGTGCGACTAAGTCCAGGACAGTGCTGGTACAGAGGGCAATGTAATGTGGCTTGCATGACTTGCTGCTAGCCAACTCGTTACTCGCCAGTCACTGAATTTGTAGCTTTGGCATGGGGCAGTGGTGAGGGAGAGTGCATACCCCCAATTCTTTGTGTCCTTCAGCCTCATCACGTGGTATGGCACGCATACTTGGCCGGCCGCCAGTGTCCTGCCTAACACTTTCTGCCAGACGACCACCCAATGCCACCGACCGTCTCCGCGGGATTGCAGTCCGGGCACCAAGGCAGATTGCGCTGATCTGACTGAAGTGTTCCAAGGCGCTGAGTATTTCTCGTTTGGCGGTTGCGGCGTCTGCACAATGTCCAGTGATGACAAAGACTGCAAGTCTGATGCGTTTATCAAGAAAACTGAAACTGCAGTTCTTCTCTCAAAACCTACCGAAACCAACTGACAACGGAAATGTTTGAAATCGTAACAACACAATGTAATCATGTGTATTTATTGACCGATATTGCTGAAATTAGTGATATTTCACAATATTAAATGTGTAGCATCAGCTGACGAGGATGTTGAAATAAGTGAAACTGCAGAAGCTGAAATTGCTGACCTGAAGATGCAGCTGATGACGTTAGAGGACGATGTATGTTTAATTGAATAATTAATTGATTAATTACAATACACTGACGACATTTGATTTAAATGTATAGAATGTGAGTTGCTTGGTATAGAATTGCTTTTAATCAGAGATTTGCGAGAACGGTAGATAAAAACGTGTGCTCAAAAGCTGACGAGATGGCCAGCTTAATCTAGCGCATGGCCCAGAAACGAAACAAATAACGAAAAAATAAAAACAAAAACTGAGTAGCTGGGGGCGGATGATTAATGGGAAGAATAATACGAAAAAACTTTGTTGTTGATGTTACTATGGCAAGGCTGTACGTCGCCGAAAAAATATATTGATGGACGTAGGAAGGCGAAGTTAATCTAGCATTACTGGACTTACCTTAAGTAAGCATATACTTAAGCGTGCGATTACACACCGCCGGCGATGCGAAGGCTCCTGTCTACGACTGCTTTGTTCTGTACGACGATACAAGCATGGAAACCAGTCTAAGAGCCTAGATATGCTACAATTATTATTATTAGACTACATCACGGTTTTGTGGCACAGCCGTAGAACGTTGGTCTTTGGCCGGCGAACTTTCCTTGTCCTACACAAGATCTGTAGCTGACGGGTGACCACTTATGTGGTAAACCGTCCGCTATAGCTCAACCAACCAGACCAGCTCAGCCTTTTATCCCTTCGGGGTCGATAGATGAGTAGTAAGCTGCAATTGGATGTCTCTTACCTCAGTTAGAGGTGGCACCATCTGGTGAACGCTGACGAAGAAAAGGCAGGCATTGTGTATTTGCAGGTAAAACTGTGTGATTCATGCCTGAGCGCTTTGAGGTATTCAATACATAGTATACAAATAGCGCTATATAAATGCTCTTTTCCTTTCCTTTCCTTTACTATACTACATAGGTAGTGCCGCCTATTGTGAACGACCGAATAGTGTGGTCTGTCGGTCTGTCTGTCTGTCTGTCACCTAGTGAGCCATGCAGACAATTCGGAAGCGATCGAGATACCGTTTGCGTTCAGGACTTGGGTGGGCCCAGGGAAACACCTGTTGCACAATGTTATGAAAATATAGCTGAGGTTTCTTTGCTTATCACATTTCTACATAGTACCGAGATGTACTCATTCCCGACATAATCACATTTGTATGCATGTTGTAGATAGTCAGTCTGTTACTTCCTCCGTTAGTGGGCGATGACAGTGATATAATTCTGGAGGTCAATGCTGGGGTCGGCGGTCAGGAAGCGATGTTGTTCACGAAAGAAGTGTTTGATATGTATATGAACTATGCATTGTATAAAGGCTGGTCGGTTAACATTGTCGACTATGAAGTGACAGATGTCGGTAAGACTTTAGAACTCACCACAGTTATGTATTGATTAACCAGAATGCACTCAGGGAATCCAGCTGTCAGAAGGACATGAACACTTTTGTTAGCCAACTAATTTGATTTGATTTGATGAATAAACAATTATATGCATTGTTCTACTGCACAGTACTGTCTACAGAGTTTGTGCTGCCACATAGCAAATGTCTATTACATGCATTCACAGTTAAGCAATTTTATTTTTATTTTATGTTGAGAAACTCGTGTTTATGCCACAAAAGACTTATTTTTAATTGTATTTTGTCCAAAAGCCGACCTCTTGCATAACACTGAGAAGTACGCACAGGAGAAAAGACAGAAAATTCGGATGAAAACGCAATTCCCAGCGGGTTGGTAATTGAAAGAGCTATAGCAGTAACAGGTCTGTAGTTAGATCTGAGGAGCGTGGACTTCGGGCCGGTTTTCCACCGCAAATTAATCTTTCTTAACGTTAATGGGAGATTAACTCCCATTAATTAATGGGCGTTAACCTTCTATTAACGTTAATGGAACATTGGTTTGCGGTGGAAATACCTGCCCTTAAAGGCAGAAACTGCAGTTGTTATTGGACTTCACTGTGTTAGGAAAATCCATATCTCTTTTATCTTTTTTAAAAAATCTACAAATCTGGTTTAATACAGAAAGTTTTTGCATTATTTGTTGTTTGAACGTATGTGGAGTGTCCCTGAAAGAGTTTGCAATATTGGTGCAAACACTGCAGAAGATCCAAAATTGTCATATGTCTCTTACTTTTGCGTCTAGCAGATCGTAGCTGAACAATGTTTTAGCAGCAAACGTAGACATTATATAAATTGTTTTAGGTGGACTAAGGCGTGCAGTGGCTGCTATTAGTGGTCCAAGTGTGTATCTGCGAATGAAGTTTGAGGGCGGAGTTCATCGGGTGCAGCGAGTTCCCAAGACAGAGAGAAGTGGCCGAATGCATACAAGCACTGTCACTGTGGCCATATTGTCTCAGCCGTCTGAGGTATTTCAACACTGTCACTGTGGCCATATTGTCTTAGCAGTCTGAGGTATTTCAACACTGTCACTGTGGCCATATTGTCTTAGCCATCTGAGGTACTTTAGCACTGTCACTGTGGCCATATTGTCTCAGCCGTCTGAGGTATTTCAACACTGTCACTGTGGCCATATTGTCTCAGCCGTCTGAGGTATTTCAACACTGTCACTGTGGCCATATTGTCTCAGCCGTCTGAGGTACTGTGGCCATATTGTCTCAGCCGTCTGAGGTACTTTAGCACTGTCACTGTGGCCATATTGTCTCAACCGTCTGAGGTACTTTAGCACTGTCACTGTGGCCATATTGTCTCATCCGTCTGAGGTATTTCAGCACTGTCACTGTGGCCATATTGTCTCAGCCGTCTGAGGTATTTCAGCAGTGTCACTGTGGCCATATTGTCTCAGCCATCTGAGGTATTTTAGCATATCCTGATCTACAGCAGAGTTTATTGCCTTCAAAGTTGTTAATACATGCTCTACCAGAAATCTACATCTCCTTTAACTCTTTGGAGTCATTCAGTGCACTCTGCATTAATCTAAGAAACTTTCCACCCTGTGTGGGCCCAGGGCTGTAAGTAAGTGGGTGAGTGTCAAATTAAGTAAGTAAGTGACAAATTTATGAAGCGCTGAACAGAATAGGCCCACTACGTTTTTAGGCTGGATGTCAAAGGAGGCGACTAAACCTGGCTTTAGTTTTTATGGTTAATTTTATGTTGCAGTATATTTTGTCACAGCTGCATGTTTGCTTTGGTTGTGTTTGTTTTAGTTTCTCTGTACTAAACCAAGAGATTGGCTGGGAATTACCTATTTTGTGTCGAGTGGGATGTGAAACCACGACTTATTCAATCTAAGAAACGTTTTGGTCTGCCTAAAGAAGTGGTAATTCTGCATATGAAGGACACAATTTGAGGCTACTTTGGAATTGTAATTTTTCATATGCTGCATGTATTTGGCTTCTGTATTTGCGGTTACTGAAGTCATTGGTCTAAGAATACTAGAGATACTTAGCTGCTGTCTAATATTGATTGCTTGATGATGTATTGAGCCATTTTAATACAATACCAGCATGCAACTGACACGAGATCAGGCCGTAGCAGTAGTACTGCACTGTGATTGTGCATTGTGTAGTGAAAATTGATTGTGAAATATAAATATTTAGTAGTAAAAACGAAACATTTATTTCAGATTGACATAGTACTGAACGCCAAAGACTTGCGTGTGGAAACATGTCGTGCCAGTGGCAAAGGTGGACAGAATATAAACAAGTCCCAGAGTGCCGTGCGTATCGTTCACCTGCCAACAGGTAAGACGTCGACCTGTGCTGCTGAAACATTGCAGCACTCTCTGTCTACTGTTGTAAGTATGGTCCGTCAGATGGTGATGATGTAGCAAGCATTATTTCTTTAGACGTATCTTGTGCAGAGTTAACTGCCGATATTGTATGCAGTGCATATACCTCGCTGGAAATTGTCAATTTGTCGTTCACTCACACAACTTATTTGTCTGTGCAAAGGCCACATACATAACTTCAACGGAACTCGAAAGAATGAAAACGTTTTTAACATTTGTGCCAATATTTTTGCCCATTAATAACACACACGCACGCAGTTTTTATAAGCTAGTACTATCGAGTGTGAAAAAAGTCAGACCCTATGTTTCTGACAAAGCTAGTTTGTTAAAGATAGCACTACTGTTGAGCCATCACATCAATGGAAGCTTGTTCCACAAATGTGCAACATTGTTGTAGTGTACGTTGCAGTTACATTGTGTCACTCACAGCACACACCTGTTTATCAGCCAGGTGTTACTAACAGTGTGTCACTCACAGCACACACCTGTTTATCAGCCAGGTGTTACTAACAGTGTGTCACTCACAGCACACACCTGTTATCAGCCAGGTGTTACTGACAGTGTGTCACTCACAGCACACACCTGTTTATCAGCCAGGTGTTACTAACAGTGTGTCACTCACAGCACACACCTGTTATCAGCCAGGTGAACAGCCTGCATTAACCAGATGTCTGTTGATTGTCATTTTCCAGTTGTTGTAGACCTGTTTGCGAGTCACTAAGTCACTTCCCACTTTCAGACGTCATCTAAAGACATTTCATTTTCAGTCGGCCCATCCCCTTTCAGCTGCCCATCTTGCCTAGAATTTCTTCGTCCACGCGCTCTGATTCTTCTAAAGACCTTGGCGCTATATAAGCCATATACTTACTTACTTACTACTACAGACTGGAACTTTTCACATGCTCTTGAGCACCTCTATTCTGCTGTATGACGCTTTAGCCGCCTTAGCTCTTTACGTACAATGTTCGTCATCAACTGATTGTTTCAACACTTCTCTGAGCTCTGCGTGTTTATTGTGTCATTAATCCACACTTGCTGTCCGTCTGATGATGGTTAACTCAGTTCTGTTTCATCAGCCACGTCTTGTGTGATGATGGTTATTGTTTCGTCAGCCACGTCTTGTGTGATGATGGTCAACTGAGTTCTGTTTCATCAGCCACGTCTTGTGTGAGACAAGACGTACACTTTGACTTTCTATGTTTCTTTCCATGATCACTGCGAGTCATCAGACAAACATGCAAGCTGTCAGTCAGACAAACACACAAGCTGTCACTCAGACTAACAGGCAAGCTGTCATTCAGACAAACACACAAGCTGTCATCAGACAAACATGCAAGCTGTCAGTCAGACAAACACACAAGCTGTCATTCAGACTAACAGGCAAGCTGTCATTCAGACAAACACACAAGCTGTCAGTCAGACTAACAGGCAAGCTGTCAGTCAGACAAACAGGCAAGCTGTCATTCAGACAAAGACGGCATCAGAACAAGAGTACTTCTTGTGATAAGTAAACAAAAATAAGATTTTCACGCTGCAGTTTTGTATCCACATGACCTGTTATTATTACATTATGACTATGCTGATATTTGTCTTGTGTAGGGATAGCAGCTGAATGTCAGGTGGATAGGTCACAAATACGTAATAAAGAAATTGCTATGACGTTACTTAGATCACGGTTTGTGAACAACAGTTGATGCATTCGTTTCAACTAGTGAAGTACGTTAGGGTTAGTGCCGTAACTTTAACTACTTACACTGAACTGCACAAGACGTGTCATTGATTACTAGTCACTAGGCATACAATCCATATGAACTTAATAATTTTAATATCTTGAGCGACATTGAAGTCAGTTTATATAATTGTTGTTAAATATTTTTACATTGTAGGCTATGTGGTTTTGAAAGCGTGAGCTTTCGTTGAAGTGAAAGCTTGTTTTTTATTCGTTCACTGTCTTCGCAAATCGTATACCTACATGTGGACTGCTGACGATGTATTTTTGTTGTTTTTAGTCTTTATGATAAAGAACTTGAGAAAAGCCAACAGCAGCTGTCGTCGACTCGTAGACTTCAGGTGAGTGTAGACTTGAGACTTCACTTCAGATGAGTGTAGGCTTAAGGCGAGTGTAGACTTGAGACTTGAGGTGAATGTCACCAGTGGTACTGTGATTAACAAGCCTGGTTAATATTGAGTTGAATGCATACAGACTCGGTGTCAATATCGTTTCACTGAGCTCACTCAGTTCACTGGTTGACTGTGTATAGTGATGACATCATCAACCAGACTCTCCTTGTGATTCATCTATTAACCTGCATTGCCAGTTTTGTACATTTATTATTAGGTCGACTCCCTAATAAAGTGGGTCTCAAATGTCCGCCCGCCCGTCCGTCCGTACACAAAAAGTTTCTTCGATTTTAATGAAATTTGGTACGTAGGTAGAGGTCGATGAGTGATGCATGACGGTATGCAGTATGACCCGATCCAAGGTCAAGGTCATGAGCCCTTGACAGACGGAAACTCGGCCATTTTGAAAGGCTATCGCCTCTTCCATTTATAACAGGGGCTGGCAAATGACCACGGATTCTTAAACTAGGGCATAATACCTACAGCTTATCGGGGCCGGATTTTTGATTTTTGTTTTACTTTTTGTGTCACGTGACTTTGAAGTTGGCAGTAAGTAGGAGTCGACCGCCAGTCTGGTACGGGGCTAATTTATTACTGTTGGTGTCTGTTCGCTGCACATCTCAAAAACCACACATCCAGATTTCACCACATTTTCTGTAGTGTTAACTATAGTCACAGCTCAGTCCACTCCTCGGCTGATGACGGTGCAATACTCTGCATAATATTCTTTGGTTTTGTGGCTGGTGACGTGGGAGAGGAGAGTGGATTGCATGGTGACTGGTTGTTGATAACGTGTCTGGTTGTCATCTCACCTGTCACGCAGACGCCAGTGATGCACATTTTGCACCACTTGATGATTAGTTTTGAGTGAACAAGTACGTTGAGTTGGTGTAAGTTTGTTGATCACTGTCTATGTAGGTCGGCTCAGCCGGACGTTCAGAGAAGATACGAACATACAACATGCGAGATGACCGCGTTACTGACCACCGACTCAATGAGAACGTCTATGGCGTCAGCAGACTGCTGAGTGGAGGCCAGGAACTTGATGCTTTGATTGACGTCGTCCAAGCCGAGGCACGCTACGAGCGACTTACAGAGCACCTGCAGCGTCAACAAGACACTGAGACCTCTTGACGTCACCTAGCAGCAGCAGCTAGTTGACGCACCTGTCAATTCATGATAATCACACACTCGCACGACTGTTGTAAGAACGACGATCAAAGTCAATGGGAAAAGCCCTTAACCAGTCGTCACCAAAATTTACCTACGTGATTACGTCCTGTATATCTACCATCCTGCACAATTTCATCCAGATCGGATTTTGACGCAAAATACGTCAACTAGACGCGGTTCCGCGCAAGGATGTGCCATTTGGGGGTCGCAAAACCAAAAGTTAAGCTTTACACCCCTATTTGCCCCAAAAAAACGCCATTTTGGGGACTTAGAAATTTTCGCTGGAAAACGCCTTTGTAAACGACCCTTAATCGTCACCGTAGTTCCATAAAAGTTGTATAGTGAATAGGTATATCGGTGTCGGAGATTCCAAAAATTTAATTGTTTTTGACCCCCTACTGACAGGTCACGTGATTTGGCTCATGCGCAGACATCGCATTCACTTTTAACACAGGGCCGTACACTATTTTGGCAGAATAACTCAATTTACCTTGATCATAGTTAGAGTTGTGGGGAGTTGCATGGTGAATAGACAAATCGGGTTCAGGGATTTCAAATATTTGGGAAAATATGCCTCCTACGCATAGGTCACGTGATACGACGCATGTGCGCTGGCTCCAAACGCATTGTTAACGGTGGCCTATGGCGGACATCATAACTCATAAGTCAAGAACGGATAGGCGTAGGATCTTCAAACTTGGTGGAGGGGTTGACCACATGACCAGCCATGTTTGACCACTGTCCAAGGTCAAGGTCACGTAACGTATCCGCACCAACAACGCTGTAACTCGGCGATGGATAATCGTATCAACTTCAAACTTGGTGGAAATGATGAGCGTGGGCGGCTCAACACGTGGCACCATAGGCGGCGGTACTTAAGCACCCCAAAAGTGGGCGGGCAAAACTCCCTTCCTTCCTCATCCCCTTCATACCCATTCCCTTACTTTTCTCCCCTTCTTTTTCCTCCTCTCCTTCCGATCCGTCCCCTACCCACTTCTCTTCCCTCTGTCCCCTTTTCTTTTCCCCTTTCTTTAGACGTAGGCCAATAAATACAGCTAGGGGGTCTGGGGGAGAGCTGTAAGCTCCCCCGGTGAGGTCTAGGGTGAAGCCCCAGCCGACAAACAATTTGGTGCATATTCGAAGCCAAAGTTACAGCTATGGGGTGTAACAATTTCGTGGTTTTTGCTGATGATAAAATTCAACATTTTTCACACAAAAAACAAGATCGGTACCACTATTGGGTCTGAATACGAAGCAAATATCGAGAAAAACGTTCTCACATAATATCCGCGACGTTCACTTCTGTAGCGAGTGCAGAACAACCTGGCCAGAGTGGTCTGTCAGAACAGAGGCCGGACCGACGCCAGACCACTCCTCAGGTCGCTCCACTGGCTGCCTGTCAGGC
>Ga0209780_1002896_pt1 | contig 12489 bp, 12 predicted proteins | sample WorMetexBAHAMAS2_FD_187384 | JGI IMG/M metagenome (GOLD analysis project Ga0209780, IMG submission 187384) | Marine gutless worms symbiont microbial communities from Max Planck institute for Marine Microbiology, Germany - Inanidrilus exumae... | ecosystem: Host-associated > Annelida > Digestive... | reverse complement strand
CTGTCACAGATATATATATATATACATATATAGTTAAATATTCTAGATTCACGATGTTCAATCGTAACTGCAGACGAAAGTGTTGCCATCGATTGCCAACAAAATCGGGACCAACAAATATGGCCGCAGATCTTATCTATTTTTAACAACAATCAACAAAGCGTTATGGGATTTGTTTTGGTTGACTCAAACCAATCACAGATCGTTAAGTGTGTTTACGTAATATGCATATTTGCGTATTCGCATTATCGCATAATATTATAGAAATTAACATCCGGGCAACTGGTTTGTTTACATCGCATAGCAACAACATTGTCAACAAACGGGCATAAGTTCGCACGACGTTAATCGATTTAACAGTTTAATTTTCTCCCAAAACCATTTACATGACCAGTTATTAGTTGTATACACGTCGAAAATTTACAATAACGATAAGATAGGACAGGTCCTGGAGTGGACAGAAAATATAATTCACAGTAGATCAAATTAACCTTGATGTTGTATTCTTGTCATGCGATATGCCTGCCTGGATTACATATTGAGAAATTTAGTACTGTGCCATCTGTTTGATTTTTAAATTTTAGCTGATATTGTTCATATGTATTGTGCTGTGTTGTACTAATACAACTGATGTTTTGTTGATTTGATACAGCAACTGATTGGTTACAAGGTCCATACATATATGCACTATATGACAGCTATGGGCTGTCCACACATGACATTGAGAGACTGTTTGTAGCTGGCTATGGGTCAAGTATGGTCTTTGGTACCATTGTCGGATCCATTGCTGATAAGTAGTATGTCTCCATTCAGCATTTTATTGTTATTATATTATGTTATAGCATGAGTAATGATTGATTGGCTAAGGCTTTACAACCCACACAACTTAAAGTCGGTCGTTCCAGAGATGTTCGTTCCAGCTATACATTTAACGCAGTACTGAAGAAACTAAACCTAACAAAACATGCACCAACTAGATGCATGGCAAAGCCCAGAGTGAGTCCGCCCAGCGTGCAGCCTCAGCATATCTTGCTGCCACTCAGTCTCACATATTGGAATTGTATTTTCAAATTATGTTAAAACCATGAAATATTGTAAAATTTTATCAACATATACCATGTATATTTTTTGAGAACGTTAAAGCATGCATGAGAATTGTAGGTGTGCAAAGTATTACTGTCAGTGTATCTGTATGTCTGTCAGTCTGCATGTCTGTTTGTCTGTCTGCTTGCATATTTCAAAAACCACACATCCAAATTTTATCACATTTTAGGTCGACTCTTCTGAGTCAACCTAATAAAGTTAGTCTTAAATGTCCGTCCGTCTACAAAAAGTTTTTTCAATTTCAATGAAATTTGGCATGTATGTAGAGGTTGATGAGTGATGCACGATGATATGCAGTATGACCTGATCCAGGGTCAAGGTCACGAGCCCTTGAAAGTTGGATATCCTTTCATTTTCAAAAGCTGTGCTTTACGCCATTTACAGTGGGAGCTGGCAACTGACCACTGACCCTTAAACTAGGGCACAATATCTAAATTTGATCGGGCTGGATTTTTGATATTTGTCCTAGTTTTTGTGTCGTGGCTTTGTACTTGGTAGAAACGTCTATTGTGAAGAGTCGACCGTAAGGGGTTAATTTATCTGAATATGTTACCCGTGGTTGTGGCTCAGTTTTTTTTCTGACAGCAGTGCAATAACATACTTACAGTTTTGTCGATGACGTTATGTTTTAACGTAGTGGAGCAAATGGACCAGAATCAAAGACATTGCTATGTTTCACCAGTTCACCAGGTGGCAGCACCAGGGGCAAAGTCTGCCATCACCGACTACATGTTGTTTACAGATGTAAATTGTAGTTAGTGCAGTGCATAATGTTGTGCATAGGCACTCGAGTGACAGACCAGTTGCATGTTATAGCCTAGAGTGTGAAGCATGACTTTGCTGTTAACATGACTGGTATGTTGCAGTGGACGAAGGACGAACTGTCTCATATATGCATTTTTCTACAGCTTTTCATGCTTTACAAAGGTATGTATAGCTCAGCATATGACGTTATATGGTGCAGTGCATAATGACAACAACCATAGCTGTGTTGCATGGTGGCTTAGTGGTAGGGCGTTGGACTTGCGATTTACAGTTCGCAGGTTCAATCCCGGCCGGTCCGCTTTCACGTAACATAGGTCAGCTCAGCCTTATATCCCTCCGGGGTCGCTAAATCGACCTCTTTGGATGGGAGTAAAGGCGGGATTCTCACCTCTGTCGGGTGGCACGTAACACTGTGTAATCCCATGTGGCATGTGAGTTTCCCTTAGCGGTGTGGCAGAGTTTCTGTGAACTGCTATTTACTTACTTTACTTTACTTTACTTTTAGCTGCCTCAGCATGCACAGTAATGTCCACACTGAAAGACAGTAAGTAAGTAAGTAATAAAATTTGATTAAGCGCCATAATCATTCAGTAGAATGAATCAGAGGCGCGGAAATGAATCAGAGGCCATATTAGAAGTCCATAATAGCAGATAGGTATGTCTGTAACAGCCACATTCATATAGCATTATAGATCTCATTTATTGTTTTAGTGCTATGCAATCTATCATGCAATTCAAGATACTAATGTTTGTTTCTTCTGTCTGTAACTTTTTTTGTTGCAGTGAATTTGATGCAAGTAGGAAAAAAAAAGGCTAAAGAAACTGTGATCCAGTGTTACATTTGACTCATACTTAGTGTTAAAATTTGGCATCAGAGAATGCAGTCAGTTAAAACATATACGCATTAACTACTCGTGGATGTAATCCCATTATAGCACTGTTTCCTGTTCGGAACTTTATATATTGTAGTCCATCAAAGTGTTGTTCTTTGTTTATGGCTTAATGCATTATAATTTACCGATTCATTCATTTATTTATAATGACATTGCAGCATTTCAATTACTTTGGCCTGCTGTTGGCTGGGCGACTGGTTGGAGGAATCGCAACGTCAATATTATGTAGTAACTTTGAGTCGTGGCTTGTATGTGAACATCACAAGGTCTGCTCATCTCAGTTTCCAGCTCTAATCACTGTTCACTGTCCTGTAAAATGACAGTGGTCTGTTGTTATGAGAATACTGCTGAATTTGATAAAACATTCAACAGGGCCAGTTTTTATGATGGTACTGTTTCTGTACTTTTAATAAATTTTTTACTTATCTGTGGTTGAAAAAATGAATGTCATATTTCTGTGTTATGGTTGTTTTATTAGTTCTTTATACTGGTATAATGCAAGAAAGCATGGCGATATTGAACTCTACAAATTTTTATTTAACACCCACATTGATCTAATGGCCGGCTTCTAGGTGAATCTTCAATGCAATGGACTCGGTTGCAATGGATACTCGGTTAATATGGACTTTCTGAAGTGTTCTCTTCATGGCGGCTGTCCAACCAATAGTTGTTAATTATGGATTAGTAGTTAACTGCTGTGGTTTTTATTAAGTAAGTAAGTATATTTATATAGTGCAGTTATTATTAAGATTTCTTACTACGCTAGATGCACTAGTATCATAAAAACAACTACATTTTAAGTAAAGGTAAAGGTAAAGTTCTCCCATACTCGTTACCAAGCATTGGGCCTGGAGCTGATCCGGTATACAGGCAGTCAGACCGCAGGTGACTTGAAGCCATCCACCCGGCGGTAGGATGCCATTACTTTCCGCCAGGCCTGCGGTTACCTTCCCAGCCGAAGAACGCCACTGCCCATCGGTCGGTACCAAATTATACTGCTTGGTGACAGAGGCACATGCGTGTGAGCAGCTTGCCCAAGGCTGTTACCTGGAAGCAGACCGGCTGAGATTCGAACCCGCGACCTTTTGGATCGCGAGCGAATGCTCTACCATTAAGCCACACGGGCCACACAACAAGTTGGTGTCTGAAAGACTACTGATCGTTGTGCTCTTCTGTTGTACCATTGAAGTGGAAAGTTGTTTGATTTCTTTGTATTGTAGCAAGGCTATGATGCAAGTCTGCTGCCTGGTATATTTGCCCAAGCCGTCATAGGAAATTCTCTCGTTGCAATCTTCTCGGGCCTTGTTGCTCAGGTGTCGGTGGATAGCCTGGGTTACACGTAAGTTTTCATCAGATATGTTCTACACGTTGTTAATTAGTAATTAATTAGTAATTTATGTGATTGAATCGTTTTTTTTGTTAGCATGACTGCTGCTATTATTACTATTATACTACTTTTGATTGTTGTTTAAGCGACTGTGTTTTCTGGAACTGGTTCAGTTTATTCCAGGTCTCGTTAGCATAACTACAGGTAAATACTGTTCTTTAGTGTAGCTGGCCATCCTGCCAGTTTTGCAGTGGCTCGGCGTCAGTTGTATAGCAGTTGATAGGATATGCCAACTAGGGATGTGCCAGATATCCGGTTCCTGTTGGCCAATCCCGGGATATAAATTTCTGAGAATTACAATTGAGAGATTACAGTTCTGCAATGGTTGGGAAACACGGGGATCTACCCGTGGAGTGTGGCGGGTGTACGTTTACAGGGCACCCATGGTGTCGGAGAGCGAAAGTGATGTCATAAGGCCTGTACTACAGATGAAGGATTACCGCCTTCTCACCCGCTAACTCGGCCGACTGTTAAGGTGCATTCAGACAGGATGCGACACTGTGCCGCACGGTGCCGCCAAACAACACAGTCATTTCAATGAGTGTGTTGACACTGCATGTGGCTTGGCACAGGGCCGCGCCAAAAATCACAGTTTGCTCTCATTTTTTGCGCGGCAACGCATCCTGTCTGAATGCACGTTTAAGACTCATTTATACCGAATGCATCTCGTTGCATTGTGGAGGCGCCACACTTATCAAAGAGGCTACACTGAATAGGCTGGGAGTGTTCGTAGTTCTACCGGATGCATTATGTTGTGATGCCACGCAGCGCTGCACGGCATTTTGTGTTGTTTTTGCCGCAATATGCCGGATGGATGACATCGCAAAAGTTAGTTCACATGGAATGAGTTGCATGATTTTGTGCAACGCGACACACTGCAATGTATCTGATGTGAACGATCTTTTAGGCCTACATTTAGTGGAAGTAGAGCGTGTCAATGAACAGTTTGTCCTGGACAATGTCTGCTCACTGTCGTCACTGTCATCCGCCAGTTGTCTTTGATCCTAACTGGCGTGACTGTGAAGGTGTGCACGCTAGTTATCTTTGCTCTCCCACAACTGCCGATAACGCTGTCGCCATGTGAAAATATAGTAAATCACACTATCCGGTTCCTGCTAAGGTTCTGGTCGGATATTTTGTCTCATATCTGGCAAAATCCGGTTCCAGCCGCGGTACATCCCTAATATCAACTGACAGTGCATCGTGTGATTGCTGTTTACTATTATTATATCGATTATACATTTCGTGGTATTTTCGTGCATAGCAGAGCGCCGTTTGATCTAGCAATTTTGCTGCTTGCGATCATGAGCATCATGATATTGGTTTTGTGGAACGAAAACTATGGTGATGCATCTGCAAAAGCGTTGCACTCATTCACTGACGCCATGAATACAATACGACAAGGTATGAATGGACTAGTGGCTGACAACATTTCATTGAAGTTAGGAGACGGTGTAATTGTTGGAATGTGTGTAGCATATTATGTTCAGTGGTTCTGAAACATGCTCTGCTCCCATTGTAGTTGGCAGATTTGGTATCGTTGATCTGAGATATGATGTCTGCTGTTAGTTTAATTTCTTACACAGGTGAGAGGTTTGATGGTCACATTTAAACATACTTGTAGTTGTGCTTAAATGCCATTGACGCTGGGCTTATGTTATAGAATCAAATTCAATGTTACTCAAGTTGCTGTATTTGTTACTGTATATCTAAATTGTGGGCCTTTTGTAAAAGTCTTACGATAAAGGTTTAACAAGAAATGCGATTACATTTTACTGTTCTTAGTTTGCCTTTGTCGTTCTATCACTTCATGTGCAATGTCATTATGTTTACAGTTTGAAAATTTGGAAAGTGAAAACCTAATTTCACAAAGTAAAGTTACTGTAACAAGGAGCGTGTTTCTGCTGTTATATTTTCCCATTGTGTTATTTTCTGTTCCATTATGCAAATGCAACATTTCTGTTACGCAGCCAGTCATTCGTTCATTCATTCATCTCAGTTGTGTAATGCACGTCACAAATTTATTTCTATTCAGTTATATAAGTGGTTGATGTAATCCGACTAATTTGAAAAGAAATTAGTTGTAAAGCATCCGTAGATTACTATTTGTTTTGTGTTTTACTGCTTTTTGCTTTCTGTGCTATGTAAAGATGACGGTGACCAGATATGCTGGTTGTTATTCTGAATGATTTATGCAGGACGATGAGCGTTGCCAATAAGTGATTGGCTGGGAAGATCGCGTCTGAAATCACCTACTCTAATATTGACTGGGATGTAGAACCTTAACTCCTTCAATCAGTGTTTGGCCGATTGTTTAGCTGGACTCAGCAATGCCCATAGCAACAGGCTGTGATGTGCAGTAACAGACCGTTATTGGTAGTGTGTTTGTGTGGTGCAGATCGGAGGGTGTTGTGTCTCGGCATCATTCAGTCATTGTTTGAAGGCTCCATGTACACGTTTGTACTGGAGTGGACCCCGGCACTCACGCCCGCACTGCCACTGCAGTACGACCGTGACCTGTACACTTCAGATCGTGTGGGTCATCACGCTCTTTCCACACAGACGGTAGACCTGGATGATGTGGATGATGACGGACATCGCGGCGCCATTCCACACGGCTTCATCTTTGCTGCTTTCATGGTACATTTGTTTGCCATCTTCACATTCTTGCTCATATACATAAGAATTGTTAGGTCCGTGAAGCAGTAGCAGTAACAGAAATATTTTCATGGGCCTCGCAACTGAAATCAGCTTACTTACCCTGTCAGCCATTTGATACTGATAATAAATGTAAAAAACTGCAGTTTATTCACACTGTTAACGGCGATGGATCGAAAACCGCAAAAGTCATATAAGGGCAATTTTGATCACACTAACATTGTCTGAATGTCAACGTTAGTGTGGTTCACATTGATTATTTATGATTTTTTTATAAATAAAAATAATTTTGGTTATATTACGCTCATGTGTGCAGAAGTCCTTATGGACGGATGTGCACTAATTTGACATAGCTGTAGGGGTCGCCGACGTAATCATCTGTGACAAATGTATTGGTGATCGTTTGAGGGGTGTCGATTCTGTGGGGGGGGTCGAAAATTGCCCTTTCCCATTGACAAAGCCAGTCGCCGTTAACACGGGGCTGGCGCTACTGTGCAGCCTGTGACTCTATACTAATACCAGTGACTGGGTCACTGGTGGGTCAGTGGCTATAGCATTTATGTTGCAAGAGTTCACCCGGTCATTTGATGACCATGGTCATTCTATTCCAAGTGACCACTTACTTCAAACCATACCAGCCTGTTTATGTTGGGCTGTGAGTTCACTTATAGGCGGCTACTAACCATGTTTACCATCAACATTTAGTATTGCTTTTCCAAAAAAAACGGATGGTGATTTTACAATACCATGAGTATAAATGGCTATGCCATGTGTAGAATGAAATACGTGATAAAAGGCAGTGATGAAAGCTGCTACATAACGAACATATAGGGCTGACCACATAATTAGTTACAACAGACACCTATCACAAATCATTCCAAGTCTGACATGTGGAGGTTAAGTGGCGAATTTCCTGCTTTTTTGGTTTATCTTAATTTGTCCCGTTCTTACTTTATTGACTGAACGTTGAGTTGTCATTTAATCAACACTTGAAATTTGAAGCATTTGTTGTGTGCATATTGAAAGTGCTTCAGTTCCGCTTACTGCTTTGAGGCTGTTGGTAATGTGTTGGAGTTCATGTCTGTATGGTAATTAACAGGTGGCCATCATGACTGGGTCTTCACTGTTTAGAACTCTGTCTCAGATTTATGAAGTCGAGTCTTTTATGCGGTATGCAAGTTTTTGTTTTCAGTATAATTTTTTTTAAAGCTGTACCAATTATGGCACTCAAGACTTGTACTATTTGAACTGTGAAAATTGGTAGTGTATTTGTTTGTTTTATATACCGAATAGAAATTAATTATCAATGTGGATTGTATATTACGTTCAAAGTTCAGCCTTTGGAGTTAATTCATTTTACAGTATTAAAAATTTTACTTTTTTTAAAACTTGCAGATTGCTTTAACAACATTTATTTTATATTGATGTTGCTGTTACATGTTTCTCTTTTTTATAAAATATAAAACAATGACATTCACCAACAGATTTGTGTGAAATATCAATATTGTATTGATATGTAGTGCAATGAATATTGAGAGATGGCAGCATGATGTATAGTATACCTGGTGCTCCATTGTTGTTTTGTATCAGTTTAGTGATGTTCTGATCTTTAATATTTGATGTTGTTGTTGCAGATTAGTACTGCTCATTGCATCTCTTTCACTTATTATTCCAATTTACTTTCACGGTGTAAGTGATTTTTCATAACAGTTTATCACTCACTTATAACTTGCCTCAGATATTGATTTCAAAAGTAGATGTTATCAGATTTTGGCAAAGGGTGCACATTGCTTGGCTGGATTTCTTGGTGATGCGAGTGGTATCCAGAAATTATTCCTAGATGCCTGTTAGAATCACTACACACACTGTTGATGTTTGTGCAGGTTTGAACTTTCTGAGTGGCTTCTAATATATAAATAAATTTGCTGCTGCTGCTGTATGGCAACATTATGTGCACTCTGCAGTTGTAAAGATGGCTGTGTAACTCACATAACATATGCTCATATAAATACCATACAATACAAACGTTACTTAGTGTATGCTAATTACATAGATAAAAACTGTCCACTATCATATTACATAGATAAAAACACTGAAATTAAAAATGTTAAAATGTCTGTATTTACTGCAGAAATAAACTAGCGCACACAAGCACAGCAATTTAACAGTGATTTTTAGACGAACCTGGGTGCGGAGCAAGTTGCCCGTTGATTTGGAGTGATGATAGATGTCATCCAGCTGAGTCACTCGCTATGCCTTGTCATCTTCTTCAGAGAACATTGCTCAGAACATTTAGCTACAAGCTGTCACAAGTGTTAGTTGGTTGTCAGCGGAAACTATTCGTACAGCGGCTTAATTTCATGTTGTTGTATGTTGCAGAATCAGCCAGTGGTTTACGCGAGCTTCCTAGTGTTTGAGGTCTGTGTCGGTCTGTTCTGGCCATCCATGAGTACTATGCGCAGCAAGTACATCCCTGAAGCAAGTATGTCGCATACTACTGCTTGCATTCCAATGGTTTATATGGCAGTAACAGTAGTAACGTGGGATTTTGTGACTGATCTTGGTCACTAGATGTGTAATGAGTCTGAAGTAGTTGGAGAGACTTTGTTTTTCTTCCGGCTCATCTCTGTGGAGATCCAATGCTTCATCTTGATGCTTTTGCATCTATATTCTTGACCAGTAGATGTTTTCTTTCATTGTACCACTTGTTTTTAACCTGATTGTTTGATCAATAGCATTACAAACATTTATAAGATGCACAAAGTCAGCAATTACAGCTAGCTGTATCAAAGGCGTCATCAGTTGCTAGGTGATAGAACTGGTAGCTGTGAATAAGCTGTAGAAAGGTGAGTTTTCAGACTGTACTTGGAGGCATCACTTTACTTGTTGGGTGGAAATTAAATGATGGTTGTGGTTTAATGATCATTTAATATTTATCTTAATATATCTTGCATACTTCTGCTATTTGTATTGAGTTCTCTAATAGCTGAAGTATAAAGAAAGTTACTGATGGAATTAAATGTTGCTGATAATGTGCTTTGTGACAGGTCGTGCAACTGTTATGAATCTATTTCGGGTGCCTCTTAATTTTATTGTTATTATTATTCTGACTCAGGTAAATTATTGCATATCTTGACAGCTGCTGCACAAGTCAGCATTTGATACTTTTGCGTCTCTCGTCATGGCTGACAAAGCATTTTCTGTTAGTGCTCCGAAGATCTGGAATGACCTGTCTTTTAACTCCTGTACTGCAGCTTGTTTGAATACTCTTAAACGTGACCTTAAACACGAACTTTTCTCCAGCGCATTTGCTGATCACTCCCAGTAACAGTCGCCTCTTGCGCCTCTGATTCCGGTTTTTGCTTGGGCTGATGGTGCATTATAAATTCGTTTTGTATTGTATTGTACATCTAGTGTATTATATTGAAAGCTGTTGTTCATCTCCTGGCCAGTCCACTTTCATGTCGTTACTTCAGGCAGTTTGTTCACATGCACATATCCCTGTCTTCAAGTAGTATAATTTGGTACTGGCCAAGGTGCAGTGATGCTGCGAAGGAAACCATAAGTTTGATGTCATATTGGCCATGCATCTCTTACATCTTCTATACCCTTCTGTGGACTCGGCGGTCTCTGGCGGGAAGATGAGTTTCTGTATGTAGTCTGGTACATTTTGCCTTAGTATTTCAGTGGTTTGAGTTACTTTCAGTGCGTGAACACTGTTGATTGAGTAACACGCCTGTCAAACAATTGTCATGGTATCCCTGATCCAGTCCAGCGTAACTCTGAACAGAAGGCTGATTGGAAAAAAACTGAAACGGAACATTTTGTCTCTGTTGAAAGTTGGCAAAGTTTTACATATTTACTGCAGGTTAGGTTACGTTGGAAATTGTAAAACTGGTCGTTGTGCCTGATGCCATTTCTTCTGTTGCTCAACCCTCGGTGTCAAGGCACTGAAGGAAAACTCAACAAAAACTGAAAGCTATTTATGTGGGTGAGTGAACATGCGAAACTGAAAACTCTGTTGGTTGTGTTGATGTTTAGGATTTCTCAATGACTGTGATATTTGAGTGCTGCGTCGTGTCTCTCATCATTGCATTCGTTTGTCAACAGTGGTTATACCGGTGAGCTCATTACACACAACGCTATTGAGATTGGAATCGTTGAGCCTATTCGTTAGAAAAGGTTGACCGAGATTGTCACGTTGAATGTTGTAAAAATGATACTGATTGGATCAAAAATACTGTACAGCAGTTGAGAAAGAAGGCGTTAAAACACAGTGGAATGGTATTAACAGGGATATAAATAGCTATGGTTGTCCCGAGGCAGTGCTCAGGTTTGGAAATAGTGAAAGAAAAATATTAATGGGCACTTGGCTGACAATAACCAATCACAGTGTTTATGGTGCTGTCATCACTGCGAAGACGTTGCGTGAGCTTACCTGGTTTGTTTGGTGAATGCAAACATGAGCACCAGTTGGCTATCAAGCCTCAGACCAAGACGACCAACTTGTGCTGTGAGCTGGCTGTTAGGCTGCAACCATCCATATCCAATGATACCATTCATTATACTTTAGTGTCATCGAAGGCATCATGTTTTCCATCTGCCACATTCGTCCAGACTGATCTTATTAGCATGATATTTTGATATGTCATGAACGGCTTGAGAAATCCTGATGAAACTTCGAGAATGTTCACTAGCCCCTACTGATGAACTGATTAGATTCTGGAGGTCAAAGGGCAAGATCAAAGCAGGCCGTCAAGGTGGCGACGCTAGTTGAAAGTCCATCTGGTAGTTTGGAAATATGAAAGGCTGATCCACGGCCCATGCTTTGGGTTCCATCCTCCACTCATGGTGCCAAACCCTAGATCAGAAAGGCTCTGTCCGTGCCTTGTTCGTCGACTTTAGCAAGGCATTTGACAGAGTTAACTACAACATAATTTTAGCTAAATTATTACACAGAGATGTTCCATATAGTTTAGTGCGATGGTTTTATTCATACCTATTAGCCCGATGTCAGTGTGTACGTGTCGACAGTCAGTACTCTGATTGGCTTTGCCTTGTGGGTGGGATGCCCCAAGGATCTGTCCTTGGTCCACTCTCATTTTTTACTTTTAATTGATGACCTTTCATTGCAGTATCTCATCCACAAGTACGTGGATGACACTACTTTAACAGAATTGTTAATCAATGGCTCACACGTAAGTGAGATGCAAACATTTCTACAACTGTTGCAAGCTTGGGCTACCAATAACAAAATGAAGATAAATTATACAAAGACCAACTTCTTTCTGATGGTTCTGGCAGTGAGTGTGTCCTTATAGAGCGTGTTTATCACGTTAAATTGCTTGGTATTAACATCTCGCATGACATGAATTGGCAAGCACACATTGACGCAATATCTCATAAAGCTGCAAGCAGACTTCATTTCCTTAGGATCCTGAAAAAGTCTGGTCTTAAACCTCACCAACTCTTACATTTCTACTTAACTGTCATTAGACCTGTCCTTGAGTATTGTTCGGTGGTGTGGCACCACTCTCTCACAAAAGCTCAGTCAGAGACTTTGGAGGCCATACAATGCCGGGCACTTCGTATTATTTACCCACCAACCACAGGCATGCCATATACCTTTGCGCTCACACTTCCGAAATTGCCTTCTCTCCGCGATCGCCGTGAACACATAAA
>Ga0209780_1002895_pt1 | contig 12492 bp, 10 predicted proteins | sample WorMetexBAHAMAS2_FD_187384 | JGI IMG/M metagenome (GOLD analysis project Ga0209780, IMG submission 187384) | Marine gutless worms symbiont microbial communities from Max Planck institute for Marine Microbiology, Germany - Inanidrilus exumae... | ecosystem: Host-associated > Annelida > Digestive... | reverse complement strand
GCGGGTAATGCTTTTAGACAAGTATCACCACTGCCTTATAAGGATTTTCGCCTTTACCATCTATGTAAGTTATTCGGCTTTTCCCTGTCCGAACCGGTAATGTCTGCCATTTCAGTTGCTTACCGAACGAGTCGCACCTTTAGCCGAGGGGTTGTTGACGTTTACTTCTCTGATATAAGGTGGCAAGCGCCAAGGCCATTATATATACGTTCCAGGGCTTCAATCAAGCCAGAGCGGGAATCCTCGCTCGTGGCATGGGTGAGTCTGACAACATGTGAGGATTAATGAGTTATAATCAAGATTAGTGGGTTTATTTAAACGTTTTTTGGCTCTCAGTATCCCGTTTATAAGTGTGAGTACAGCTAATGTAGGACAACGAATAATCATGTTTGAGATTTAGTTTATGAAAATTTCTAGCGTTAAGGCTCATTATTGATGATTTAAAGGTTTTATTCGTTGTCCTTCATTAGTTGTACTCACCAGGCACTATTTTGTAGACGAGTTCCTTGTGGCGACATGGGGGGGCTGAGTTTAACGGTTGCGCTAGTTAGGTGGAGAAAAGTTGAGTTGTTGGGAACTATTTGGTTTGGTTAATTAATTAAAGGTGTTGTTTATTTTTGATTGAACATCGCTAAGAGTACGTGCGCGGGTTCTATAAAACGGTGATCACGTCCGACGGCGAGACTTTGCGCCTGGGCTAAGGCTTCTTGAAATTTGGTTGTGAGTTTTTCCATGTTCATTTGACTTAATCCTCGTGGCATGAGTGAGTCTGACAACATGTAAGGATTCATGAGTTAGAATCAAGATCAGTGGGTTTATTTAGACGTTTTTTGGTCCTCAGTATTCCGTTTATAAGTGTGAGTACAGCTAATGTAGGACAACGAATAATCATGTTTGAGATTTAGTTTATGAAAATTTATAGCACTGGGGCTCGTCATTGATGGTTTAAGGGTTTTATTCGTTGTCCTTCATTAGTTGTACTCACCAGGCACTATTTTGTAGACAAGTTCCTTGTGGCGACATGGGGGGCTGAGTTTAGTTAGGTGAAAAAAAGTTGAGTTGTTGGGAACTATTTGCTAAGATTATTTAACACTATTTAGGTATCAACAAATAAGTGAAATAAACTGTTGATTTTGTTAGTTCGTTCCTGAAAATTGTGTAGTATAAAACACCTTTTAGGCTGTCTACTTTAAGTTATGTTCTGAAATAAAGCATAGGATAAAACCAGTGACAACAAGAGACCATCACGATCTTTCGTATGCAGGATTCTGGATACGAGTATGGGCATCAATTATTGACAGCGTTCTAATTGCTCTCATCATCGTTCCTATTTTATTGGCTATTTACGGGAATCAATATTTCGAATCAGAAGCGCTGATTCGAAGTCCTATGGGTCCTATGGATTTTCTTATTTCCTGGGTGTTGCCTGCCATAGCTGTGATAACATTCTGGATTTATAGAGCAGCAACTCCCGGAAAAATGGCAATATCCTCAAAAATAGTTGATGCGCAAACAGGAGGGCAACCATCAACTGGCCAGTTTGTGGGTAGATACTTTGCTTACATTATATCGGCACTACCATTAGGGCTCGGTATTATATGGGTAGCATTTGATAAGAAGAAGCAAGGCTGGCATGACAAGCTAGCAGGGACAGTAGTTGTTAGGAAAAAGAACACTGGCCCAGAAGCAGTAGAATTTGTTGAAAATAAACCCTAACAAGGCCGCTTAGTATGTAGGGTGGGCAAGCGGGCGCCACGATATTTCTTTCATTCAACCGAGAGACTAAAGCCCGCTTGCCCACCCTATTATCTTTTGGCTTCTCCTAACGCGATGACGAGCCTATTCAGAATCGAAAAACGGTTTAAAATCGAATTGACCCACATAAGGTCATTAAGATAAAGTTTAGATTACACAAAATTTTAATAGAGAAATCACTTATCTTCATATGCAGTTGCTTTTGTTCACCCAAGCTGATGTCATCAAACGATGGATTGTTCAGCAACCCAAGCCCTGAATTCTCTCATTGTGCGATTTCTGCCTTGCACTTTGTTCTTATTCAGGTAACGCGGAATCGCCTCAATAACAGAAATATTAGGAAACTGTAAACTTGTTTTTGAAGTCACATAACGCCCATGCTTTAACACATTGATTTCCAATCTGTTGCCGTCATAACGCCACAATTCAGGCACACCCAATTTTTCATAATTATCAAACCGAGTACGGTTAGTGATGTCAATCTCAATGGCTAAATCGGGCGGGGGATCAATGTTTAATTAAATCTATCCGATCCTTGTCCCTGACGAGCGCTTCATTTTGTATAATCATCAGGCTCCACTGCTTGATTCATCAGTGGATTTTTTAGCGTTGTCGAGCCCAATGCTTGAAAGTAAAGTTTGCCCAGATTTCATCTCGATTTGATTAAAAGCCAATTGCATGGTTTAAACTCCTATGCGAAGGCCTAAATTGGCTTTGTTAGGTTTGCCATAAAAATACCTAATATTTTAGGAAGTTGATCTAGGTAATACTCGATACTATCTAAGTAAATCGTATTATTTGAAAGCGTCAAAAATCGCCATACACTACCAGTCGTGACACAACCATACACCGAGTCAATAGCAGTTTTCTTTTTGTTATTATATATTTTAGCCGCTACCATTTCTGCCATACACTGACCAAATCCAGAGTTGATATTTTCATTTTTAGCTTCTACAATGGCTATCACAGGAGCAGATAATGTTAATTGGCTACTTGAAAAGCTAAACATAAAATCGCAAAAACCATTTAATCCTTTCTCTTTATCAACATCAAATTTATTGCCCGAAAATAAGCTAACTCCAGTCAATTTTTTGACTTCGGCTAAAATGGGAGCGATAATAAATTCAGAACGCGCTTTTTCAGTACCAATAGCACTCCCTAAAGGAACAAATTCTTCTAATAAAGAAAGTAACCTTTCAGAGGGTTCAATAGGTTCAACAGAACCAAATAAGTTATGCACATCTTGAATTTTAATGGAGAAATCACTCTCTATTTGTTCTATCGAAAAATTTTCGTATGCCATCGCTTTTGTTCTCCTAAGCATTAGGAGCCCAAAATTTATTTTGGACGATTGGACTCCTAAATACCGCCAAATTATGGAAAGTACGTTCCGTATTCCACGATATTTTTGCACTGGTAATTTGTGATAATTTATACCTGGATTTTCAATAAGATATTCGCTAGGTTGGCTTGGAGTTTTTGGCACCGCAAAAAAAAACCTAAGCCAACCGAGCGGTTAAACGTTGGGTTACCTTATTTCGCGACGCTCCGCTCGATAAGCTAACCCGACCTACGATAACCGTAATATATAAAACATTGTTTATAAACACATTTTATTATTAAGTTAATGGCATTGGATCCCTAAATCGGGTCGACGAACAGCAGTTTGATCGGCTAAGACTAAACGAAATCCCATTTCCAACAAGACCGATTTGGCAATGGGATGAGTTCTCAAATAATGTTCCAAAAGTTCAAAAAACCATTTATACATACATTAAAATCGTTGAATAATCAGACACCGGCTTTTCCTCCAAGTAGCTATTATTCCATTCATAAATCACATCGGGGTTGTTATAGTATTTTTCCCAATATTCTGCTTCTGTGACTGGTGGCTGTCTTGGACGAGCGTAGCTAGTCTCTCTTTTATATTCTAGTGTCTGTAATGCTGTCATGTTTTAATTCTCCTTTAGTTTGCTACCCCCAATAACGATACCTAATTAATTTTCTCGTTCCCACGCTCTGCGTGGGAATGCCTGCCTCGACGCTCTGCGTCGAAAAATTGCACCTCATCCATAAAAACCACTGTCGAAAATTCGACACTGTGGACAAAACAAATCAACAATACCATTCGTAGGGTGAGCAACATATTTTTGTTGCCCACCCAAACTGTTTACTTCACTTATTCTCAGAAATAGGCTCAGGCGTAGTAGCCATAAGCAAAATCAAATAACCCACAATTGCAGAAACAAATGATCCGACTAAAACACCAAGACGTACTTGATCCATATACTCTGGCTGCTCAGTAAACGCCAAACCACCAATAAACAAACTCATGGTAAAACCAACACCACACAAAATAGAGACTCCATAAATTGTTAGCCAAGTCGCTCGATCCGGTAATTCTGCGAATCCCAATTTAATCATCAACCAAGTAAAGCCAAACACGCCTAATTGTTTGCCCAAAAATAAGCCTAGCACAATACCCAAAGGTACAGGCGCCCAAAGCACACTCAGTGTCATCCCCTCAAAAGAGACACCCGCATTAGCAAACGCAAATATCGGTAAAATGCCGAAGGCAACCCAAGGATGTAAAGCCTTTTCAAGGCGATGTAGGGGACTATGACCGTGACTATCCTTATTTGGAATAAAAAACGCCAGAGCAACACCAGCGAGGGTGGCGTGTATGCCAGATTTGAGGACAAAAAACCACAACACGATGCCAATAATTAGGTAAACCGTGAGACTTGTTACTCCTTTCCAGTGGAACAAAATCACCGGCACCGCTAATGTGATAGCTGCCAGGGCTAAGTAAGACAATTGCAAATCTCCCGAATAAAACAGCGCAATAATAACAATAGCCCCTAAATCATCAATAATTGCCAGTGCCATTAAAAACAGTTTTAAAGATAGTGGTACGCGACTGCCCAGTAGTGCTAAAATGCCTAATGAAAAAGCAATATCGGTGGCGGAGGGGATTGCCCAACCGTTCATTGTTGTCGAATCATTCCAGTTGAAAATGACATAAATGAGTGCAGGCAGAGCCATGCCGCCCACCGCTGCAATCGTGGGTAGGGCGATTTGAGACAAATCAGATAATTCGCCTTCAAGCATTTCACGTTTCAATTCTAGACCAACTAGCAGAAAAAAGATGGCCATTAAGCCGTCATTAATCCAAAACTCCACGGGTTTTATTTCGATATTGAGAATGCTAACATGAGTATGCAACAGACTATGGTAGAAATGCGCCCAGTCAGAATTGCTCATGAACAAAGCTAACACAGCCCCCAGTAATAATAAAATACTGCTGGCTGATTCTAGCTTGATAAATTCACGAAAAGTGTTACTAACGTAGGAAAGCATAAAACTCCTTTGGTTGTGTAGAAATGAAAAAACGTTATATTATAAACAATAGTCTAGCCGGGCTACTGTTAGCAGTCAGTCCGACAACAACACTCAAGGCTGAAATTTATAGCTACCTTGATGCAAATGGTGTGCGCGTTTATACGGACAATCCGCCGAGCCGCCGCCGCCCTAATATCAAGATACATTCAACGCCTCAAGCAACGAGCAGCTTTAAGATTTATAAATTTGTGGATTCAAAAGGCGTTACCCATCTGACCGACAAACCCAAAAATTCACGCTATAAACTCATTTTACAAGGCGGACTCAATGTACCATCGTTTTTATCTCCCACACCTAAAAAACGCAAGTTTAAGAAGTATAAAACCTTGATACAAGAAGTTGCAACTAACATTGGCTTAGAGGAGGCACTGTTACATGCCGTCATTCAAATTGAATCGGCTTACAATCCTAGCGCGGTTTCACCTAAAGGTGCAGTAGGTTTAATGCAATTAATGCCAGAAACTGCTGAACGCTTTGGTGTCGAAGATAGCACCGATGCAACAGCCAATGTCTACGGTGGCGCACGCTATTTACGCCACTTATTGAAATTATTTAATAATAACATGGAATTGGCTTTAGCAGCCTATAATGCGGGTGAAAATGCGGTGAAGCGCTACGACAATCAAATTCCACCTTATCGAGAAACAAAAAATTATGTCAACAAGGTGATGAGGCTTTATCGTGCTTATCAGGTTTCGATGTAAGTAAATACTAAGGAGACAATATGGCAAAATCCGTTGGTATCTTAACCGCAGGCGGCGATAGCCCAGGGCTTAATGCCGCCATTCGAGCGATTGGCAAAATGGCTATGAATTCTTCTGGCATACAAGTGATAGGATTTCGTGATGGATATCGCGGCTTAATGGAAAACCGCACAATGCGTTTGGATGGAGCCGCAGTGTCGGGTATTTTAACCCTTGGCGGCACCCTTTTGGGCACCAGTCGCGATAAACCCCATCGTATGCCAGTTGGGGGCAAAGTGTTGGACATGACGGATACGATGGTTGATACCTATCATAAAAATCATTTGGACGTATTGGTTTGTATAGGCGGCGGTGGCACCCATAAAAATGCCTATCGTTTGCTACAAAAAGGTTTGAATATCATCACCCTTCCTAAAACGATTGATAACGATTTGGCTATGACGGATACTACTATTGGTTTTGACACTGCAATGGGTATCGCTACCGAAGCCATCGACCGTTTACATAGTACCGCCCACAGTCATCATCGCATTGTGGTAGTAGGCATTATGGGACATAATGCGGGCTGGCTAGCTTTGGGCTCAGGTATTGCTGGAGGTGCCAATGTTATCTTGATTCCTGAAATGCCTTACGACATTCACGTGGTTGCGGATGCCATTCGTCAACGCAGTCGTCATGGGAAAAACTTTAGCATTGTTGCAGTTGCCGAAGGTGCCATGTCAAAAGAAGATGCAGCTGCTATGCAGACGGCGCTGGAAACAAAGGAAACAGCCGAAACCAAAGGTGAAAAGAAAGAGGCTAAAGCCTTGTTAACACAATTAAAAACTCAGCATACGGATAATATTTTATCTATCACCAAACAACTTGAAAGTCTGACATGTTTAGAATCACGGGTTACGATTTTAGGACACCTGCAACGTGGTGGAACCCCCTCGCCGGTTGATCGTTTGTTGGCGACTCAATTGGGAACAGCCTGTCTTTCCATGATTCACGACGAAAATTATGGTGTCATGGCAGCCATTCGGGGGGATGGCATAGAGGCGGTGCGATTAGAAGAAGTAGTTGGTAAGCGCAAAACCATCCCCCTTGACCATTCCTGGATACAAACAGCACATAGTGTGGGCATTAGTTTGGGGAACTGAAAACTCATCAATCTATTGGCGCAAAAGAATATTTGCGTCAATCGAATCGTTCTAGTAGGAGAGAACCGCCATCCAGATAATTTTGTCCCTCCTTAACTAAAAATCCTATTTCTTTAAGAAATAGGATTTTTGGTTTGCGGCACCAAACGTTTCAAGATAACTCAACCGGGTAGAGCAGTTATAACCCAATGCCATTAAGTTAAGCTTTTTTGTAGGGTGGGTAGAGCGAAGCTAAACCCACCAATATGGCCTGCCTCAAATGGTGGGTTTCGCTATCGCTCTACCCACCCTACATGTATGGATTTATCCTAAAAATCCTATTTATTCAAGAAATAGGATTTTTGATTTTTTGATTTACCCACCCTACATGTATGGATTTATCCTAAAAATCCTATTTCTTTAAGAAATAGGATTTTTGATTTTTTGATTTACCCACCCTACATGTATGGATTTATCCTAAAAATCCTATTTCTTCAAGAAATAGGATTTTTGATTTTTTGATTTACCCACCCTACATGTATGGATTTATCCTAAAAATCCTATTTCTTCAAGAAATAGGATTTTTGATTTTTTGATTTGCGGTACCAAACCGGGGACAATCAAATGAAAACATGTATGGCGCTGCTGTGCAGGGGTCACCGATAGAGCCACACCCGCATCAAAGAGAGCAATTTATTTTTATCCACCGGTTTCGTCAGATAATCATTCGCTCCGGCTTCTATACATTTTGCTCTGTCACCTTTCATGGCTTTCGCCGTGAGGGCAATGATAGGTAGTTGATGAAAACGTGATTGTTCTCGAATTTTCCGCATCGTCTCATAACCATCCATCTCCGGCATCATAATATCCATTAAGACCATATCGATATCCGATTCCTGAGATAATAAGGTCAAAGCTTCTACACCATTTTCTCCGACGACAACTTCCATCTGTTTTTCTTCTAGCACAGTCGCCAAGGCAAACACATTGCGGACATCATCATCCACCAGCAGTATTTTTTTATCCTTGAATATGGTCTCTTTATCATGCAGATGTCGCAGCATTTGTTGTTTGTCTGGAGCTAACCTGGATTCCACTTGATGGAGAAAGAGGGTAGCTTCATCTAACAGGCGCGCCTGCGAGCGAACTTCTTTAATGAGAAGCCTCTCGCCAAGCCTTTGCAATAGGGTTTGTTCATCCAAACTCAATTCGCGTTCAGCATAAATAATCACAGGTATCTGGGACAGATGCTCATTTTGGTAGAGTTGTTCAAGCAGTTGGAAACCATCCTCCGGTTCTGCATCATCTACATCGAGAATAATACACTCAAACGTGGCTTTGTTCAGATGCTGTAAAGCCTCCGCCTTCGATTCAGCGAGCATCGCTTCTACATTTTCGTAGTTCACTAAATTTAGAATCTTTTGCCCCTGTGATCTTTTATTGACGACGATCAATAAATTTTTCACCACATTAGCCAAAAAGTCTTTGATATTTTTGAAAGTATTCCCGAGTAAATCTATATTTACAGGCTTTTGCAAATAACCTATCGCGCCCATTTTTTTTGCCTTATGGCTTTGCTTAGAAGCTGAGATAAAATACACGGGAATAGGTCGTGTTTTCGGGTTATCTTTCAATCTTTCCATAACCGCCCAGCCATCAAGTTGTGGTAAACCTACATCGAGAAGAATGGCATTTGGTAGATACTGTTCAGCCAGTTGCAAACCAGTATTGCCATCCTCTGCAAGCAGGTATTTAAAATGTTTTTCCCGTGCGAAGTCAGAAAGTACGTTAGAAAAGATACGATCATTTTCAATGATCAAGAGCACATTATCATCGGGAGTAAAATTATCCCTATCATCCTGAGTAGCACTGGCTGTGTCCGGTTGTTTTGCCACTGTTTCGCTGATAGTCGTTGGCGCTTGGGACTCTTCAATGCTTTCAGACATTAATTCAACCTGTTCAGGTAAATATAGCGTGAATGTACTGCCTTTACCTTCTTCACTGTCCAATTGCAAATTACCACCAAGGAGTTTCGCTAATTCCCTAGAGATAGATAAACCAAGTCCGGTACCGCCATAATGTCGGCTGGTGCTACCGTCAGCCTGCTGGAAGGCTTCAAAGACTGCTTGTTGTTTTTTTTTGGGTATGCCTATACCGGTATCGACCACACTTATCGCAATGGTTTTGGCTGAATTTAAACCCAGGATGGATAAATTATCCTCTTGCGAAAGGGGTGGACGTTGTATCATCATGCTGATTTCGCCTACACTGGTAAATTTGAATGCATTAGAAAGCAGATTGTTGATGATTTGTTTGAGCCGTTGTCCATCTGTGTACAATAGAGCGGGTAATCCTGCTTCAAGTTGGATATGGAAATCCAGTCCCTTCTCTTCCGCAACCTGGCGGAATTTATCTTCAACATTATCCACGAGCTCTGTCAGTGACACATCTTCATACTGAAGTTCAATTTTGCCAGCTTCAACTTTGGATAAATCAAGCACTTCATTAATCAGTGCCAACAAGTCTGCGCCTGCATCCTGAATGGTTTGTGCAGATTTTTTTTGTTTATCAGTAAGATTGTTTTCATCGTTGTCTGCTAACAGTTGTGCGAGTATCAGTATACTGTTTAACGGTGTTCGTAATTCATGGGACATATTGGCGAGAAATTCGGATTTATATTTGCTCGCCAATGCCAATTCCTTGGCTTTAGTCTCAATCGCCGCTTTCGCTTTTTCCATCTCAATTTGGTTTTGTTCCAGCACAAAATTCTTTTTACGGATTTCGTCTTTTTGTATTTGTAACTCTTTAGAGCGTTCTGCTAGTTCCTCATTGCTTTTCCGCAATTCTGTCTGTTGAGATTGTAATTCTTCTGTATGAACTTGCAATTGTTCTGACTGGTTTTGCAATTCTTCATTGATATGCTGAAGTTGTTCCTGTTTTTGTTGCAGCTCCTCCCTCTGCTGTTGGCTTTGTTCTAATAGAAGCTGCATACGATGGCGTGATTGGGCGGTATTGATGGCTATCCCAATATGTGGCACTACCATTTGGAGAAATTCCTGTTGAATACTCGTCTGTGTGTTCTCGGAAAAACCGATTTCAATCACGCCTTTTAGCTGATTTTCATACAAAAAAGGGGCAATTAGCACGTACTGTGGAACTGCAGTTGTTAGACCTGACTGAACAATGTAAGAATATTCTTTCTGCGTTTGCTTGCGGGCAATTATTTTATTTACCAGAGCCGCCTCTCCAACCAGTCCTTCACCTATCCAAAATTGATTGGGGATATTATCATTAGGGGTGTAAGCATAACTGGCGATCATTTTCAAAACTGGGGTTTGTTCCTCTTCTGTTAGAAGATAAAATAAGCCAACTTGGCCTTTTATATAAGTAGTCAGGCAGGTAATGATATTTTTTGCCAAGTCCGAGAGTGCCAATTCGCCACTCATTTGCTCGTTTAATTGTGTTTGCCCAGTTTTAAGCCAATCTTGTATGGCATTCTTTTTTGAGGCGGCAAGCAATTTGTTCGCTGCCACTTCTAAAGCATTTTTGACTTTGACAAAGTCTCCTTTATATTTTACCTTCGCCTTGATCTGTCCCTTAGCTTCGGCCAATTCTTGAGATAGTTGAACAATGTCTTCAATCAGCATACGCTGGTTATATAAGGTCGCGACTAGGGCTTCTTTGATTTTTAATAATTCTCCTCGGTATTCAGCCTGTGGCGTGGCACGCATATTGCCTTCCGCTAAGCCATGGGATAGTTGAACAATATCTTGAATTACTGCTTCAAATTCCCTGTTTTTGCTTTCTAGGGTGTAAAATGATGTTTGCAGTTGTTGCGCCATGCGATTAAAGGACTGCGCCAGTTGCCCTAGTTCGTCAGCACGTTCAACTGGTAAAATGATATAACCTTTTTCATTTTCACGGAGAAGATTAAAGTTGCCATAAGCAATTTTTTGAGTAGCAAAAATAAAGTCACGCAAAGGTTTAGCGATTTTTATGCGTAGAACCAAAAATAGCGCAAGGATTTCAATCACCAGTGAAATAAAGCCTAAGAATAGAATAAAATAGGCGGTTTTAATCGCCCGTGCTGATAGTAGTGATTTAGGATAAACGGTGACAAAGTACCAGTCTGGTCCGTCAATTTTGGTGATGGCTAGGAATTCATCTTCGTGGGTATCGTGGGTATTTTCGATAACGAATTGATCCGAGTTGATATTTTGTTTTACATATTGAAAAATATGTTTAAGGTGCTGATCATCTGACTTTAGAATATTGAAGTATCCCATCATGTCTTGAATTTCTGCTATTTTACCTGGGTGTGCAATCAAGCGACCGTCTGGACGTAGGATTAGGTTATAAGCGCCTTCAAGTTTGTCATAGATAGTCCGATCCATTAGTTCGTTGAGGACAATATCGTGTCCAATAGTGGCGATGTGTCTACCTTGTATATCATCAACTGGGGTTTGTAAGGAGATCGTCCAGAGTTTGGCAACATCGTCAAAGTAAAGTCCAGTCCATACGGGCTTTCGCTCTGGATTATGTTTTTTATCAGAAACGTAGAAAAATTCCTCGTTTTGGATATTGAGGTCAGCTTTAGCCGTGAGTGCCCAGGGTTCATTTGGCCAATATTTGGCCACGATATTTTCAGGTGCATTTATGTAAGTATTCGCAAAACGATTGGTCCAGGCTGGTCCATAAGTGGTCAAAAGTTCGTAAAAAGTGACAACACGTCGCCGAATATCGGCATTCAGTTCTACTTGGGGACCGATAAATACGCCGGAATATTTGGTGGTATCGAAGTTTTTTGGATCTTGATTTTTGGGGCGATTACGTGTGGTGCCATCAGACCATTTCACGAATAGTTGTTTAAATTCTTTTTGTGGATCATAAGTATCCAGTTCTTCCAGTCGTTGATATAATTCTTTTTTGAGAATCTGATGGTTGTCTTGAGCCAGTCTAAAAATACTACTTTCTCGTTGGCCCCGCTCAATGATGTATTTTTCGAGTTGTTCCACGGTTTGCGATTTTAATATCGAGATTATGTGCCAATAGCTGAGCAAAGTTGTCAAAATAATTACAATCGCTATTAGGATACCCATTTTGATGAGGATTTGACTACTCAGCGAACTTTGTTGGTATGACATTAGATCACCTTCTCTGTATAGGAGAATTTCTTTCTAGGTTTTTTTTGCGGTGGTGCGACGAGTGCTTTCGTTTGGGTTATGTCAAATATATATATAAAGCAGCAATTTTACCATCAATCAGTTTGGTTTAGTACAGCCGATGTTGTCGTTCGTTTGGCGAGTCCACCTTATTGGGCTCGGCAAAATTGAGTTATAATTTTAAGAACTGATGTTACGCAGTCAGCTTCTGTAGCCCGGTGGCAAATCTCGGAGCCGGGGCTTCAGCCCCGCAAATACCACATTTTAATACCTGACCCATCTTAGGTAAATCCCAAAACATCGGAACCGGGGCTGAAGCCCAATGCCATTAAGTTAAGGAATAAATTA
>Ga0209780_1002894_pt1 | contig 12493 bp, 11 predicted proteins | sample WorMetexBAHAMAS2_FD_187384 | JGI IMG/M metagenome (GOLD analysis project Ga0209780, IMG submission 187384) | Marine gutless worms symbiont microbial communities from Max Planck institute for Marine Microbiology, Germany - Inanidrilus exumae... | ecosystem: Host-associated > Annelida > Digestive... | reverse complement strand
CCTCTGACGAAAACCATGCAGCTCGATCAGAGCCGTTTCGATAGGACTCCGACTTGTGACAGACAGACACAGGGCGTCATAGGCTAGCATATACTGCGCTAGCATATCATCACAAGTAAAAAAAAAGTTCACGTAACAGCCCACGCCCTCTTAGGAGTGGTTTGTTGTTCGTAGACGACTACTTTCCATGACCAAACTTCAGACTAAATTTGAAGTCTTCAGCGTCAGTCTTTGTAGAGACAGAAGACGACCCGAAATTACAAAATGGGATCATTGAAAGTCATTAGCGTTGCATAGTAATTAATAACTGTCTTCTAATGTGGTATCGTTTCCGAGATGTTGCAAGATATTGGTCGAAAATCGCTAGTTTTACCTTTCCACCTGTACAGTATTTATCGCCCCAGTTTCGGGCGACTCCATTGAAATTTGATAAAGTCCTTTCGTGTAGAAAAATGCAGAGTCGTATCTCTGTCACTGATTACTTGATGATCGGTTTCGTCGTTTTGACATAATACAAACGCGTGACACACCCACACACGGAATTGCTATAACGCTGTCGCACTCTGCATAGCTGTGGCATGTCGACGCGCGATAAGAATTCACATCTACGTCACTACGTGGTCGCTAGTTTGCCTATCCTTGTAGGAAAATTTCTCGGCGGGAACAAGACACGTACATGCCTAGCTGTTACAGCGTGCGAACTGTGTTTTGCAGGTAACGACAGTGAAGATCAGCCGTGCAGTAGCGTCACTGACGTCAACACATCGACAGATGAGGGTTTGTGCAAAGGCAATTACGATACAATACTTTATGTACGATTACAAGCTGACAACTTTGATAAGGTGGCCAGCTTAGTCTAGCTCACGGCATGGAAAAAAAGTAGGAAAATGAAAAAATTGAAACCGAGTAGCTCAGAAGAAACGGTCCGGGTAATTAGTTTAGCCCACTCGGCCTGCCTCTGTCATGCCGAAGGCTATAAGATGTGCCGGTGTTACCTTTTAATTTTAACGGTCCCATTAGAGACCAATTATCTCAGAATGTACTGGACCGATCTTCTCCAAATTTTCAGGACAGGTATACGCATATGGGTAGGCATGATTAATCCGACCTGCTTTTCGCGATCGTCCAAGAGACACTGCTATCGTGGTAGGGCCTAAGTTGGTAACAGATTCTTGGCTCGAACAGGCGAAAATTGGCATACCTCATCTTCATTCTGTGCAATGGCATTCCATAACGGATGGGAGGATCGCAACGTTGATGCATTACCACCGCCGATGACCCCTCTACGTCTGGTAAAAATTTGGTGAACTTTGGCTCAGTAACCCCCGAGTTTTGCAGGCGCATTAGTTTTGCAGGCGCATTTGCGCCCGGCGGGCTACACACTGGGCTTTGCCACACATTTCTCGTTCCCTACTGACTCCACAGATCACAGGTACTGTATATACAGCGACAATATACCCACATGGGCCTCTCTCGCAAGAGACGCTAAATGCAGGGAAACGTAAAATTTCCAATCTCTGTCCTTTGTGTGGATATTTACGGAAACGTAAGTAGGAACGTGTAAATATAACGAGACATCGAACAGTATCATTCCCGCTGACCTTATTGTCCATTTTTATTTTGTTTTCTCGTATAAAACGTCATATTGAAATTCTGTCCGTATGACGTTACTTACTTCGTTTGTACGTTAAGTACCGGTGGAGACCGCGACTTCTAACAAATAATGTCGGCGTGGCTGTGTCTCGAAAACGCCATACTGTACTGACAGAGTTACTATGGATCACTCCACTAATCAGAATAATTATTCTGATTACCTCTTCTCATACTTTTCTTAGACATCCGTTTGAAATTACTATTATCTTAGCATTTTGTTTTGCAGGCAAAGACAAAAACATCACAACGCTTCCAAATTGCACCAGCTCTGACGGCACGGACATTGAATGCGATCTGGTGGGATTTTTACCACAATATTTTACGTACGGTAATATTTTACTTAACTGTAACAGGTCCCAGCTGACGCAGACAGACCCACGCGACGCGCTACTTTACGACCACCGTGTTGTACACAAAGGTGGACGCTCACATCGCTCAGTGTGATAAACTGGCGACCGACCGAAGTCCAGGGTTTAGGGAAGAATTCAGAGGGAAGTACCCTTATTTTCAAAATTATCGGAATCGGAATTCCCGTATAACATTGTAGGATAAAGCGGAGCGAAGGGTAGGTAGCCTCTGTGCCAAAGTCCACATCGATCTGTTCAGCCCTTTTGACAGAACACCGACTTGTGACGGACGGACAGACAGACAGACTCACATACACATGGCCATAGCTAATACCGCGCTGCGGCGGATTTAGGCATGTTGATGTTCAGCGTGCTCGGTCGAACAGGGGGCCCCACACGGGCCACCTTTCCTGACATATCCCTAACACTAAAACGAATTTTGATCTGAACCCTAATAGACGTCTCAAAATATACCAGACGGCTTTTAGCGACATGCGGCAGCACGGGTAGGGTAGGTGGCCTAGGGTAGACGACAACTTTGAGTGCGAAGGCAGTCGGGCAACGGTATCAAGGCAGGCAAGGGCCCCACATATTTTCCGAATAGGGCCTTACCTAGATTAAATCCGGCCCTGCTAATGCTACGGTGGTCCTTAGTGGCTCGTGTTAATCGGAGCTCGTACAGCGACGTACGCCATTGTAGTGCAACAACCCGGCTGATATACCGACACAGAGTGATGTTTGACGCGGGGACTAATCGTTGTTTTTGTCTGTTCGTGTATATAGGAGCAGGAACAACTGGCAGTGGACGAGGGATCCGCAGTGGAAGACCACTGATCTTCAGTAAACTGTACTGATCGAATCAAACAACCCCATTCGTTTCACAATGATCTCAGTATTGCCTCCACGAAGGAGGTCATTTCTTGCCTCGGGTTGTCGTTTGGTTGTAGTCGACAGAATTACTTGAAAAGTTATGGATGAACATTATAAAGTTTTGCACGGAAAGGGATAGACGTTGGAGCAATACGACAAAGTTTAAAATATTTGACGTGACCTAAAAGCTGATGTGTAGGCAGCTTAGTCTACCGCAAGGAACCGTAACAGAAAAACTAATGAAATAGAAAGTAGTGGTAAGAAGCTCAGATATGCCATGCAGTTGAAATCTTGTCAACCGCTGCACCACTGTACGAAAAATCGCACTTGAAAACGCTTGCAATAGGTGAATAACCTTCAAGGTAACTCAAGGTCATCGTGATGAAATGGTCTTGTCGGTGGTCTGTAGTTGTTACTACTAGTAACGTCTATATCGTCCCAAAAATACAAAATTTTAGTGAAAATTGCAGTTTTTGCCACGCACAGGAACAGTTTTACGATGCGATACGGTATATTTACGTGCGCTCAAAAGCTGATGGGAGGGCCGACTATATAGCGCACGGCAGGCCTATAGAAATGAAAAAGGGAAAACTAAAATTACAAACCGAGTAGCTCAGAAGAAACGGCCTGGGCGACTGTCCAGTATTCTACAGTGTGATTTTCGTTTTGATTTATTTTTTTAGTTTGTTTTAAGAATATTTGTTAGTTTTAGTTTCGTTTTAGTTTTCATTATTTTTTCGTTTTTGTTGTATTTTTCTGGTTATTTTTTTCGTTTTAATTTCGTTTTAGTTTTACAGCATTTTTTCGTTTGTTTTAGTTTTCATCTAATTTTAATCTTGGTTTTACTTACTGTTAGATACTAACAACAACAACAAGGCAGTATACAGCACAGACACAGTTACCCGTGATTGTCGTCGTCATCATTATCGTCATCATACGGTCAGAATCTAAACACCGGCATGCTTATTTCAGGCATGTAGTCGCCGCAGTGCCGCCTTCAGGGAACTGTTGTCAGCGTTATTATCGTTTTCGTTTTGGATTTTTTCGTTCTCGTTAACAAATCCATTATTTTTTCGTTTTAGTTTTCGTTAACAAAAATCACACTTGTATTCTATAGGCTATATACCACTCAGTATATACCGAAAAAGCTGAAATTTTGCATGGAAGCGTGAACCAATTTAGGGATGGGGTGTAGATGGCCATCATACCGCTCTTGCAGCGGCGACGCGATGTAGGCCTACTAAGCAACTAGTCTTCGTGGGTGGTCCCAAGTTGGCGACAGAAATTTTCGTTGTAGAGTGTGTAATAACGGCTGTTTTGTGTGCTGGTTATAGCTATATAAATCGCTTAATGCAAGATTCTACAGTTCTTATGTTGTATAGCCCAACTTATTGTGTCTGTCCTGTGAATTCACTGTAATTCGATCAGGTCGCTTATCTCAGCACTTGCCGAGATGGAATGGTCTTAGGCATCGGTAGTATCGTATGCAACAAACCATTTGAATGACACCATATTGGCGACGGAACATAACCCTAATCATAACTTAACCCTAACGTCGTCCAGACGTTCATCGCCCAAATGGTTGTCACGCAAGCGTATCATCATGATATGGTATCGTACACCGCTAGAAACAGTATTAGGCCTAATTAAATGACTATGTTGCCTGTTCAATCACGTTTTATCAATTTTCTGCGTAGTCGAATAACAATCTGTTTGAATATGTAGTTGTACCGTAAATGGTGACGGGAAACACTCTAGTAAATCCAAACTGAAGTTATGAGGCCTAATACTAGTATAAGTATTGCCGTATAATATTTTCAATAAAACGTTAAATTATACTTAATTAATGATTAACAACAAGCACAGCTATCCATCGCAGACTCAGCAGAGGGACTGCGCGACGCACCATATGTCAGTTGACTGAGTTGAGATCTTATCAACTGCTGCACAGCGTTACGAAATAGTAACGACAACAATGCAATGTTATGTACTTCCAGTTTTGTGGATGACGTCATATTTGCACATAATGGAGCCAATGGGCCAGAATCAAAGACAGCGTGATATTTCCGCTAGTTTGCCAGGTGGCGGTACCCGGGCGAAGTTGCTGTCTGCAACTGCAGGCTTGATCAATAGTTTTATCACCGACTACAGTGTACATACTGTTGTAAGAGCGATCAGGCAAGTTTTATTTATGTTTGCCCAAAAAGCGAGTGCATCCATCACTGTCTACAGGAATGCAGGAACTGTGTCTATAGGCCTACTGAAAAAACTTTTAATTTATATTTGACACATAACTAACAACTTGAACAGACTGTGTTTCAAAATACAAATCAATATAACTGTGATCAATCTTATCCAAAATAAACATCATTCTAATTAGATTATCTAGCAACCTTTGGAAAGAGTTTAGCAAGTCAAAAAAATCAATAAGCCGTTTGTGAACTAAAAACTTAAAAATGTTATATCAAGCAAACATGCATATGGTAATGGTAGCAACTTTGAACACAAACTGCAGTTGAACTGAATGACACTAGAAATGAGATTTCCATACCGGTGGGCACATAGTTCTGCGGTGTGTATCAGAAATACTCTGACTTTCGTTGAAACATGTGCCAGTTCAAAGGATATTTAATTGTGACCATTATTTAATTCTGATAGACATGTCCTCATTAGAGCAATTTGTATTATTGGCATCACTTTTACGGTATAAAGTGTACATTTTTACTTTCTGTCAACTCTACAGCAATTTTAGATTTCATACAACAACAGATCAACAGCAGTTTCGCTGATTAAAACACCATAGTCTGTGTATCTTAATTAATAGCTTAGGTACTAATTCACAGGGTTCCCACTCTCTTGGTTCCGAAAATTTCCAGGACGTTCCAGAACCCCAGAAGCATTTTTCCAGGACCCTGTCATACGCCAGCGATGTTTAAATATAAAGACAAACAGCAGTTACAATGAAGTCCGGGGCGGAGCCCCGGCCGCAAGCGATTTTTTTGTATATGAAGATAAAATCTGAGCTAATTTTCGCAAATTTTGGCATCTGCACCTGCATCATTGTGCCTGCCTCCCTCATCGTAGACTAGAAAATTCCAAGACCTTTCACTAAAATTTCCAGCACTAAACCTATTTCCAGTACTTTCCAGGGCCTGGAAATTCTAAAAGGAGGCATGAGAACCCCGTATCTAAAAAGAATTGTTTTTAACTTGTCACTCTCGAATCTCAAATGCCTAACAAAAACCTGAATTTTTGCCAATTCTTAAGTCAGGAACTATTTGAACAAAAAGAAATCGTTTCCTTAGGAACAAATTTAAGATTTCAAATTCAGGGCACAAAAAGTAATCACTATTTCAAAATGTTACTAGTTTGGACAGCTCATGTATTTCCATCAAAGCCTTGATGCATGTTAATAACGGCAGTGGTTTCTTTCATAGTCGTAGTGACCTCCCATCAGTTGGCACTCATGCACCCATTCTTTCTTGAGCTTGTTCACCATCAGAATAATAAGAACAATGAGAAATATGGTGCCAACGACCATGCCTGCGACGGACACCCACAGTGAGGTCTTGGCAAGCTTGCATGCAGTCACCCTGTCCGATACAGATGGTGAGGTAGATAGATTCTGAGCCATCACTAGGCAAGTGAAATACACACACCCAAACATACAAACATATCAATCAATCAAAAGTATTTTTAGAGTGGCCTAAGTGGCACGTCCATATGTATACATTCTGCTGCTAGTTTCATCAGGCTGACAATCTAATATAACTAGTTCACTTTTATACAACCAAAAACATACTTGTTTGTCGACGTTTCAGCCTCCATGTGAGGTCTTAGTCTATCAGCCGGTCCGGTTCAGAGGCCCAATATGCGTCATTACACCAAATTTTCTGCTGATCGGTCAAACCGTTTTTCGATTTTTCAATACGGCGGCCGTCCATCATTTTGTATTTTTAAAAGTTCAAAATTTTAACAGCCGATCCATTTCGGAGCGCCTATGTGTGTCATCATGCCAAATCTCGTGCCGATCGGTCAAACCATTGCGGGGATATGGCCTTTTTTGATTTTTCAAATGGCGGCCGTCCGCCATCTTCAAGCTTTAAAATTTTAACAGCCGGTACGGTTCAGAAGGTCAATATGCGTCACTGTGCCAAATTTCATGCCGATCATTGAAAGTGTTAGATATATGGTCGGTTCTCAACTTTCAAGACGGCGGCCGTCTGCCATCTGGGATTTGTTGTACGCCAGCTTGGACCACCCAGGAACTGTAGTTGATAAACTTTATCGCTGTGCAAAATTTGGTTGAAATCAGCATTGCAGTTTGAAGATCTACGACAGCCGGGACTGTTCTTCAATTTCTTCAGACAATCTCTGTTAACGTATCTATCTGGCAACTGAAGTGCTTAGTGACTCTATTAAATTTATAAAGCTACATAAATAAACTTATCTATCTACCTATCTATCTAGACGTGGCCTACCGTCTGGCTTAGCCCTGTGTGTTACGACAGTCAGGAGTGGCCAGCTATGCCTTTCAGCTTCAGCCACGACGGCGCGGCTAACAACCTTGACGCTGCTAATCTAAGCCTCAGCAACAGTCAAAGATTATAGAGGACACAGTCGAACCCTCTGTTCCTTCCTGTTCATCATGTGCACAGGAATTATTTGCACAATTCTTTGGTGAAGAGCGGACTCACCCGGACCAAGCTTTGAACCCTGGCTCCTGAGGCGAGTCACGCTCCACTACACATGGCGCCCGAGTGCGTTTACCACTGAGCTACATGGAAGGGCAAAAAATTGGGGTCACAAAAAAAGAAAAATAAAAACCACACGAGAGTGAGTGATATTTCACCATTTGCCATTGGGGTGATCGGTTTAAATTTTGGCATCTGGGGTCATATCGCCAACGTAATCACTCACGTCAAATTTTGTGACAATCGGTTCAGGGGTTTCGGAGTTTTCCCACTCTCTTGGTTACAAAAATTTCCAGGACTTTCCTAGACTTTCCAGGACCCCAGAAGCATTCTTTCATATGAAAGCGATGTTAAAATATAAAGACAAACAGCAGTTACTATGAGGTCCGGGGCGGAGCCCCATCCGCCAGCGATTTTTTCGTATTTACAGATAGCTAATTTTCGCAAATTTTGGCATCTGCACCTGCATCATTGTCCGCCTCCCACATCACAGTGTAGAAAATTCCAGGACTTTCCAGGACCATTCACTAAAATTTCCAGGACTTTCAGGGACCAAACCCACTTTTCAGGACTTTCCAGGCCCTGGAAATTTTTGCAAAAAAAATCCAGGACTTTCCAGGAGGTGTGGGAACCCTGTATGATATACCCCCAATTTTGCCATTCTCCATAGGAATAGCTGATCGCCCTTACAACAGTGTATGCATTACCGTGTTACACTGCTATTATATTGTAAGATCCTTTAATTTGGATACACTAAAAGTTGGCAACTTCAGTCACACGCAAATTTGTTTCGATGCGTTTTATTTTGGCGAATTCAAACCACACAATTCCAACACAACATACTGTACCAATTAAAGTTCGTACAGTATCAATATCAGTATTCACATCCTTTAATTTAGCAGTATTGTTTAGGTCGCAAAAATCGCAAAGTAAAGGGCATGCAAACATTAAAGATTTTACAGTTTGTCAGATGCGGTCTCAGCCACATTACATAGTCATCTCATCAGTAAACATGAGACAAAAATCAAGACTGACATCCCAATCATGACATCAATGCCAAGAATTCTGGGTCAGTTCTTAAGACAAATATGAAAAAGTGACATCTTGCTTACGTGATCAAAACTAAAATACAGGATGGCTGAGAACAAACACTTCAAACTTATCATCAATTTAAATCTTACCTGTTGGCAACTTCACATGCAACTAGCACTTGGGCCTGATAAACTAAAGCCAAAAAGAGCACGAGAGCTTATCAGAAAATGAGATAGCGAACGCGAACGTTTTACGATGACTTTGTACATGTAGTGGCCAGAGTCTACGTCCATTAAACTGAGTTCCTAATTTCTACTATAACTAAGCGTCAATGGTAATCTATGCAGTGCACCCAATCAGCCATGCACCTACGCCTATCAAACCGAGTAGTTATTAGTTTGTTTTGCCTAAATAATCGCTGAATAATTGCGCAGATGGTAATAATATGGTCATAAACTATCAAAAGTAGATTTTGAAACCGAGGTAAACCTAACAATTATTGTTTTACGACGACATCGTACACGAATTCGGTGAAATAATGCAAAATAAGGGCCATTACCAAATTCGGTAAAATAATGCAAAATAAGGGCCATTTCGCCATTCAAGGTCATCGATATTGGTACCAATCGAAAGCTCATATACGACTTCTTATCAAAACGATAGCTAGTCAAGTACTGCGCATTAAGTCTAGAATTTATGAATCTGCTAGAAATTTATACCGTGGGCATCGCGCTGACCCTCTGCAGACGTTTACTACTAGGCATAGTAATCGTAAATTGTACATAGTTATGGCTTTGTCAACCACTTTTACGCAATACGCCCCTGAAATTAGCAAATTCGGTAAAGTAAGGCAAAATAAGGGCCATTGCGCCGTTCAATGTCACCAATTTTGGTACCAATCGAAAGCTCATATACGACTTTCTATTAGTGATTAATACTTAGTTACCTCCCATCTTACACCGTTTCGGAGATACAGCATTCCAAAGGTGAAAAATTGCTATATTTGGCTACCCCTCTTGTGTTTAAACCCCCCGATGGAGGGATTCCCCTGGGACGATCTCCGTAAAATTTTCAGTGAATGTCAGCGGATGGCCAAGGTACCAGAAAGCGAAGAAAAATTGCCGAAAATTTCAACCGGCTGAGTAGGGTGCACGAACGTTACAGACAGACGACAGACGGAACGGCGATAGCATATCGCGAAGTTGCGACGCGAACGTGAACATGAGTTCACGTTCGCTAAAAACCTTTCAAAATTTCTATTTCTCATCGCTCTCATGCCATTATAACACAAAAGCTTCAATTAAATGCCAAATAGGTCACTGGTAAATTATTGTTTGCTGTACCTGCAAGGATGAATGCTGCAAGTCCAAAAGCAGCACCACAGCACCAGAATGTAAAGCAGGCAAGCAGAATGTGTCCAACAAATGACTGAATCAGTGGAGGAGACTGCAAAGATGGAGTGTTGCATATCACTACAGAGGTCTCTTGCTGCTGCTGCTGCTGACAAGCAGGCGCTAACGGTTCCATTCCTAGTGGCTGCAGTGGCTGGCCAGCTTCAACTGTCACCTCATTCATCACTACAACTGGAAAAAAACAGAAATTTTTAACAGTTACCAGTTTAAAATTGCCAATTAGTTACATTACTGCTTTGATCTCCAGACCAAAGTTACCGGACTCAAGTTCTCAACAGCACTCGAGTCCAGTTTCTAAACGTCTTGCTCTTGAGGCCAAGACCAAGACGTGATTCAGTGACAAGGTTACGTTATGGATGAGCAGAGTGGTGAATCAGAAGAGGAAGAAGTGATGAGTGAAGGAAAGAAGTGATGGGTCTCGACTCTCGAAATCAGTCTGCTGATCAAAATCAAAAATACACCTTCAAGGGGTATAGTAAATATCATAAAAAATAAAGTAATCAAGAAACTTAAATTCACTGAAGGAAGCTTTAAGAAAAGCCAGCATTAGTGATAATATAGCTTCGTCATGTTTAATGCAAAATAAAAGGATATTTTCATGACCAACAACAAGCTTGCGAGGCTGACATTTATCAGCAGTGCATACCAGCATCTACGTGTATCTTAGTGTTTGCTACTGACTGCACTCATTAAGCCCACACAGATCAGAGATGTAGTTCTCAAGGCTGCGGTCTTGGTCTTGAGACTGCTCTAAACTGGAATTTTGGAGTCTTGGTCTTTGTCCTTAGGGATCGATCTTGGCTGTCGTCGAGACCAATCAATAATTTCTTAGCATGTGTGCATTGTGAAATTATAATGAAAAAATAATGTTTTCTGCACAAGTTAATAAGAAGATTGCATTTTTTCTAACAAATTTCACTAATTGCATTTCAGGACCAAAGACCACACAGGCTGCATAGATAAAATTCTATTTTAGAATCATGAACCTTTCACTGTTATTGTGAGTGATCTGTATTTGTTTTGAGTTTCATTTGCCAGTCTTCTTGGTCTTGGTCTTGATACTGCTGGTCTTGATTAACACAGATGCAGATTTATGAACATGATCCAGTATCATGTATGTCAGAATTAGCAGGCATCCAGGCTGCAGCCGAAACGAATTGAACACTGCTTAGTGCACAATGTCAAGCAATGCACGATCTGCTGTTGAATATAGTAATTGTTGAATATAGTAATATATATTTTTATTGTATAGTTTCCGTACCCTCTCTTTCATTCCCGGCTTAAAAGTTAAAACCTACCTTTCACAAATCCTACTACTCGTAGTTTCACTACTGCCTCCCGGACTGCCTTCAGTTCCCTTCAAAGACTATTGCATGTACCGTTTCTTCTGAGCTACTCGGTTTTAGTTTTTATTTTTCCTTATTTTTCGTTTCTGTGCCACATCATGTCAGCTTTTGATCGCACGTTAATCTACCGCATCGTATCGTAAAGGCTTGGTCTTATCTCGAGTGGTTTAACAAGACAGCTTACACACCTTTATTTAACTCCCAGGTGAACCTGGGTTAGCCAGTTTTCTTCCTCCACCTGTTCCAGAACAGAAGCTGGCACGGGTTTTTTACGGACCACACATACTTCCTATAACCCAACTGAGTACTGACACTATTAAAGCACAAAGGGAAACACAACGCACGGCATACTGACCCCACCCAGTGGCCTGGCATTCTCCTTTCTTCATCCACTAACGGACTGCTAATGGGAAGGCAGTTTGCTCCTTAAGTTTTAGCCCACTCGCCAATGCCAGTACCTAGTAGTTAATTCCGAAATCATTAAATACAATATGTTGTATGCATACTTTGTATTCCTACAGTGCGTTGACACTGTTGGATACACAGTACACAACATGATTGATTGAGTTAAGGTTTTACGTCCCACCCGACAAAAATAGGTCATTTCGGAGACGTTCTTCCTAGCAAATCTCTTGGCTAAGTATTAAATAAAAATAAAACAAACACAACAAAGCTAACATGCACGCATCCGTAACAAAATAAACTACAACATAAAATGAACCAAAAAACTAAAGTCAGGTTTGGTCGCCTCCTACCGTCCTACGACCTCCGACCTGGAAACTGAGAGGGCCTATTCTGGTTTCTGAGCTTTATAAATTTGTCACTTACTTACTTACTTACTTACTTACTTGGACACTTACCTACTTACTTATAGCTCCAGGACCCACACAGGACCTACATATCATGAAGTCAATCCAGCCTGAATAAATATCACTGCAGCAATCTCCACACACTTCAAGTGTCCATTATATTTTCTGTGAAGATTCACAAAAGATAGCAAAATGGTACTTTATTTTCTGTGAAGATTTATGGAAAATAACGGCACCATTTCGCTATTTTCAGTGAAAGTGAAAGTTGTTTGTTTCTTTCTTTTATGCTCACAAAAGACCCAGCCTCTTTTTCTTTTATATATATATATA
>Ga0209780_1002893_pt1 | contig 12502 bp, 4 predicted proteins | sample WorMetexBAHAMAS2_FD_187384 | JGI IMG/M metagenome (GOLD analysis project Ga0209780, IMG submission 187384) | Marine gutless worms symbiont microbial communities from Max Planck institute for Marine Microbiology, Germany - Inanidrilus exumae... | ecosystem: Host-associated > Annelida > Digestive... | reverse complement strand
TTTAGCCCAAAGAATCTAGTTTTTAGCAATAGGTCACTTATGGCGATATTCGCAGGGAATCACCCCCAGCGAGGGCGTTAAAATAATGAACTTCTGATTGAGAGGTTGCATTCCAGTTGCTTCCTGACAGCATATGGGGGCGCGGCGTTGCGAACACAGTAGAAGAACAGTTCTATTAATAGATCTGTGGTTGCGAACATTACATAGAAACCTACATTTCTATGGTTGCGAACACAGTCTATTTATAGACTGTGGTTGTACAGTAAGACGGTTCTGCCCGAATATGTCTCTGCAACAGGTCCTCGCCAGAAAATATCTATATATGTATCTGTGGTCAACGCTCACTCTCTGACGGCGCCTTGTTGAATATTCAACGTGTGCGATGTCGTCGTAAAACAATTGTTATTTTTACCTCGGTTTCAAAATCTACTTTTGATAGTTTATGACCATATTACTATCATTTGCGTGATTATTCAGCGACTATTTAGGCAAAACAAACTCTGATAACTCGGTTGGATGGGCGAAGGTGCATAGATGATTAGGTGCACTGCATCGATGACCATTGACGCTTATTTATAGTAGAAATTAAGAACTCAGTTTAATGGGCGTAGGCTTTGGCCTCTACATGTATCTCCGAAACGGTGCAAGACAGGAGGTAAGTTAGTATTAATCATTAATGGGAAGTCGTATATGAGCTTTCGATTGGTACCAAAATCGGTGACCTTGAATGACCTTGAACGGCGACATGGCCCTTATTTTGCGTGATTTAAAATAAATTTGCTAATTTCAGGCGCATATTGTGTAAAAGTCGTTGACAGAGCCATAACTATAATCAATTTACGATTCCTATGTCTAGTAGTAAATGTCTGCAGAGGGACCGCGAGACGCCCATGTTATAAATTCCTAGCAGATTGATAAATTTAAGACTTAATGCGCAGTACTGGCCTAGCTATCGTTTTGATAAGAAGTCATATATGAGCTTTCGATTGGTACAAATATCAGTGACCTTGAATGACTTTGAACGGCGAAATGGCCCTTATTTTGCATTGTTTCACCGAATTTGTGTACGATGTCGTCATAAAACAATTGTTAGGTTTACCTCGGTTTAACATCTACTTTTGATAGTTTATGACCATATTAATACCATCTGCCCCCTTATTCAGCAACTATTTAGGCAAAACAAACTCTGATAACTCAGTTTGATGTGCGAGGTGCATAGATGATTGTTTGTACTACATAGATTACCATTGACGCTTAGTTACAGTAGAAATTAGGAACTCAGTTTAATGGGCGTAGGCTCTGGCCTCTACATGTACGATGTCGTCATAAAACGTTCACGTTTGCTGTCTCATCTTCTGATGAGCTCTTGTTTTAGTAGCTGTTACAAGAATCAGATGCATAAATAAACTTTTATGCAACAAATAGTCTGTGGCAGAAGAGTAGGCCTGTTCTAAAGTACAGAGACAATGTAGGTCTATGTGCCATGATTTCGGATGAGAAAGTTTCAGTGAACTTTAACATGACGTTATGATTACATTTTCACAGAAGTTTCTGAACTGTGACAAACGTAAAGTTTATGGACTGTTCAAGGTCTTGTGTGATTATAAGCTCATGATGCAGTTCAAAAGGCCACTAATAGGTTTGTCAAATGTCGCTATTGCCAGTGACCTTGAGTAACCTTAGTCTTCTCAGCAGTTCTGTCTGTAAAGTAAGGGCACCTATATCGTTTTTCCATAACATTATAGCCGAAACTTTGGATTTTGTTGTCTTTACATATTTTTGTTGTGCTAAAAGTCTGGTTCTCCCACGGCAACTGCTGCTCAGTTTTATTTTCAGCACTTGACAGTCACTGTTGTTGTTAGCCTAGAATTGGCTAAGTACAATTTTTACATGATACGAAGTATCTCACTGCTGTAGTTGAGCTAGCGGTCTTTGTACCACACTGCACTGGTAGTGTTGATAACCACTTACTGTTTGTGGGCATCACTCACATGTCCTGTGTGATCATAGCTTTGCATTTTTGATGAAGTTTTTTTGCAACTGCTTGTTATTTTGTGTACAATACATCTGTTCAATGCTTAAGTCTTCTATTTAAAAAACATTTTTATGGGTAATTTTGTGCTGATAGACCAGAGGAGCTTAAGAGAATGTTTTCAAAATATGGAGCAGTAAGTGATGTCTATATTCCTGTCGACTATTACACCAGGCGAGTCCGTGGCTTTGCATATGTGCAATATCCTTATTTTTGGCTCTAACTTGTCACAACATGGGGTTGATTATGTGTTACTACATTTGTTTACAGGGGCAGTATTTGCAATAGTTGTTAGCGCGTTGTAGAATGCAGTCACGAGATTTGAGTTTGTTGACTGAATTACCTCCACCAATGGTAGTTCATTTGTTGCAAGCCAGCAAAGCAGGAAAAAGACTGCTGCAAAGATAGTCTTTACCATCAAATCATTTGGCTGCTGTTTAGTTTTACTTAATTCAACAACCCTTAGAAATTGTATTTAGTAGTTTGATGACTGATGCTGTTCATTGGGTATAATGAAGGGCAGCTGGCCTGTAAATATCTTTCTCCTGCATTTGCCATAAATTCCATAAGGAAATTTTTTTTTGATGGCCATTATATGTGATGGTCACAGAATATAGTGGGTTAGTCTGAGGAAAAGACTAGTGAGCATACAATACAGAAACTGTCACAAGCATTTATTGAGAACATGTTTCAGCTTCTCTGACTGATATAATGCACATAATATAGTAAACTTGCAACAGATGTACATTATCGACTTAATATTTTGCCATTTACCGTGCTGGATTTATTTATGTCTAAATTGTTCATTGACATTGTTTTGATTTGACAGTTTGTTTATTGGACAAAGAACCAAATGTAGATATCATAGTTTTATGTTAATTCAACTATTGTGTGTGTCTCACTGCCAAGGATGCCATATTTTATTTTTGGACATTTCCTGCTTAGAAAATTTGTACTGTGATTAGGAAATTTAATGGTTAGAAATTGAATATGTTATACCTTTACATTTTGAGCAGCTGTATTTACTTTTTGCCACTAGTACATCTGAAATCTAGATGAATGACCTAGTCAATACTGGTTTCAAATTTCAATAGCATATTTCATATTCCATATGGAAGATGCCAGCATTTAGTGAGATGCCTTGCTTTTGTGTAAGAAGTTTAAAAAGAACTGAAGAAATTTAAGTGTTCAGGAGATGATGCAGTAACTGTTGTTTCCTGCATGTTGGTTTGCTATTTTGCAGATATGTGACTGATAGGTTACTATCTTCATTGAACGCATATAACTGTGATTGTGTTGGTAGACACCACGTCTCACCACAAGTCACTAGCCTGTGCAAGCAAGTAAATCAAGATCCATCTTGCAAGCTTAGGGCAAGTCAAGTCCCACTCCCTGCTCGTCCCATTGGTCAAGAATTAGCCAGACCAAGTAGCAAAATGAGCCAAGACTGGCAAGCAAGCAAGTCTCTGTGTCAAGCAAGAGTCGTCACTGTTCAAGCTAGCGTGGGAAACAAGATTACAAGATTACAAGCAAGATAGTTGATGCACAGGCGTTCAAGTGCAAGTGGTAATTATGTACATGGCAGGTTTACCTTTAATAACAGCAGAAGTGATGTTACAGTAGAAAGAACCTGATGAAATACACTGTACATATATCAGCTGTTTTTAGATGTTAACTTAATTTTTGCACTCATAGAAAGAGCATAGTTTACGTCTAAATTCAAAGGTACTCTTACCAATATGATATGTCTATAATATTGTTCTGTTGCATTCTTAATTCTTCAGTATCATATATTTAGAACTTAGATATGACTTTGTGTGTCAACAAATTATAACTGTTTTGCACCAAGTATGCACATCTTATTCGCACACCCTTAACAGCGTGTCACGTTTGATGATGAGAGAGATGCAGAGGATGCGATGTACCATCTTGATCGGTCTCGGATCGGTGGACGTGAAATAGAAGTGGAGTTCGCTCGTGGTGATCGAAAAAGTATGTTATCAGTTTGTTTCTCATGGTACTTGTAGCAAAAATTCTTTTGCTTAATGCTATTGATTGTTGTTTTGTAATTTTTATTTTCTGACACTATGCTAGCACAGTATATACTGTGGCCTTTGCCTCTCCATCCATCTGTTCACTATGTGTCTAGAGTTCTAAACATATTGTCATGCACACAACACTGCACGATAGCCTGGAGACTCGAGTTTTGCAATGCCAAAGATTTTAGTGAAATATCAATGTGTGCCAATTTGGGGTAGAAAAATAACTCACCATATCTCAAAAACTGTACAAGATAAATGCATTATTTTTCTATGATAGGTAAATATGAAGTCATATGCACTTTATCAAATGGTGACATTGCTGATGAGTGTGAATACCTTGCGTAACCTTGATCATACCAAATTACCAACCTGTGACCCACTTTAAATTTTAATGCCTCCATTGATATCTCTGGAATGGCTGAAGCTAGAATCGTCAAATTTTGCATGCAGTAAACTGTATGAAATCACTACGCTAGCACAGCATAAAATACGCTGTCATCGTGTGTCTGTCCGTCTGTCTGTCACAATTTGGAGTTCTACAAAGATGGCTAAACCTAGCATCACACAAACTATGCCATACAATAGCCCGTGTGTGCTCTGTCAAATGGTGCTATTACCAGTAATCTTGAGTGACCCTAACTACCCCAAACCACTCCATTTTCAACATTTTGTATTGCCTTTCATATCTTTGTAGTGAGTGGAGATAGAGACTTCAAATTTGATAGGTAGGTTGACAGTAGCAAGTGCTAGCCCATGGATGTCAAACCGTCCTTGAAAGGGGTGTGGTTAGGTCACGTGTACCATTTGAATTTTGGTGGGCACCAACCATATCTCTGGAATGGCTGATCATCTCAGGTACTGTCAACTTAGGTGGACAGTCAGTGTGATAAACTGGTGATGGTCGTCAGTCACCAGTTTATCACACTGACTGTCGATATCTGTGTACAACACGGTGAACGCCTGAGGCACCACGTCGCGCAAGTCTGTCAGCGGCAGTGGAGACTTGTTTGTATAGTTTGTACAGCAGTTGACAAGATTTCAGTTATAGTAGAGCATCTCAAAAGTAAAGCATCTAGTAGTGCTCTGACTTGTTGCCTTCCTGTTATACTATCAGATAAGACTTCTGCATTGCTGCATGGCAACGAAATCTGTAAGGATAGTGTTGTATGCCAGCAAGTAGATGAGTATTGTGAAATAGAAATTTATTTAACTAGTTGTGGGTGTCTACAGCTCCATACCAGATGAGAGGTAGAGAACGTCGACCTCGATATGATACTGGATATGACCGCAGACGAAGACGTCGTTCTAGCAGCCGTAGGAGGTTTCTGTTGCACATGTGCTGTCTGTTTTTCTGTATGTGATGTTAATTTTGCAAAGAAATAGTCAAAGAGACATTTTTGCTAAACTGTTTAAATATTAAACTATTTTTCTTAATACTGACGAATATTGTAGTGATACAGTCTCTCAGACCTACTTAGCTGGATTGTGTATGAATAGTGATATTGTAATAACTGGAAATAAAAAATACTACTTTAAATATTAAATTTTGTAAGCTTAAACCTTACAGCTTAACCAGTATTTGATAGCTGATACTGATGTAAGTAACATTATTGGCAGTTGGAGAATTTGATTTGGTCTGGAGAATGGCCATCCTTCAAAGTGCTATGCAGTCAGTAGTCATTTCTTGCATATCATGTGTTACTTTCCAGTCCGACTTATTTGTATTTGATATATTTGTACTTCAATTTAATTAATATACTGGGTAAATTTTGCAAATAGTCAAGTGTGAAGAGTGACAAAAATATATAGAAAAGCATAAAAAATCTTAGCATTCTGGGGAAAGGTGAAAACTGCAGCAAGTGGTAAGAATAACACAAAATTTGTGATAGCCTGGAGGGTTTGAAGAAATATCATTGAATCTATCAAAATTATTCTGATTGATAAACATGAGCTTGGGAACATTTATTTGACATTATGTGAATGGCCGAACACATTTATGTTAAAGTGGGTGGCAGTGCATTTCACTGAGATGTATTTATTGTATTACAGATAGCAGACCGCTGCCAGCCGAATACTGTATTGTGGGCATTCCACACAATACAGATCTAGTTGTATCATTATAGAACTGTGCTTTGTGATTGAATGTAGTAACAATAAGATGAAACAAGCAGAGCATGATTGTGGCTTGGGTTAAGTCACGCCCACCGCCCATGCTCACGCCACTAGAGCCACGTAAGCCACGCCCCTGGCCAAACAAACGTGACAAATTCACCGACGTGATAAACTGACAGTCGGATTTTAAGATATAGATGGGAGTGACACTTTGGGTTGTTCAGTTTAAAATCGCATGCTTGTGAAGTTTTTAGGCAGCATTACAGCAGTAGCTAGATGCAGCCTATCGCTACAGATAGGCTAACATGGTCTCTCTGTGTGCCTGTTGTTCTCATTCATGCGCCCTGCACAACTGGCTGAACCAATCGAGATGCCGTTTGGAGGAGGGTAGACTTGGTTGGGCCAAAAGAACCATGAATTAGGTGGAGTCTAGATCCCCCAAGGGAAATGGCAATTGTTGGGATTGTCTGTCCCACTGAATAGGCATTGTAAGTCACTGTTGTAGTGTATGCAGCAAAAAAATCTATAACAGCATCAGCACAACTGCTGCAGCTGACTGCGTTACTCCTAACTGGCTGATGTCACTTTAACTTTTCCCTGTGAATAGTCTGCCCCCCCCCCTGCAATGCGGCCTCTTGTCAAACTTTTTTGTCCACTTGTTGTGTAATGTAGTTCTGATGAGATTTTTGTTGTGGACTGATTTGTAGGCATCGATCGAGGAGTAGTAGTGGAAGGTAAATTTTCAGCTCAGTTTTTAGAAATTATTACTTTGTATGCTGTTGCCATCGGTTAATTTCTTATGGAAACTTGTTGTATGTTACCTTAATTGAAGGAGTATTTGTTTTTAACACAGCCGTTTGATTTTGATTCAGCATTAAAGCCTTTCGTTTTTATTTGTTGGATTTGCGTAGTGTGCATTTTTACAGTACATGGGTTTATGAGGAGGAATGTTTTGTGATGTGTCTGTGTGAACAGCCATTTGCTGGACGATGAGTGCAATAGTGTTTTGTTTTGTGCAGACGAAGAAGCAGAAGTAGAAGTCGCAGTGGCAGCAGGTATTTTGTTTCAAAGTACAATCCATCATTGTTAGTTTTCATTGTTGTTATGGATCACTGTGTACTGGCAGACTCATAAGGGAGGCCATATGGATCAGGAAGACCAAAAACATGAATTGAGACGGGAGCTACCAATTGAGCTACATATGGTACAAGCTTTTACATACTGGCGACTGGTCCCAGAAGTCAGTCCTCAAATCCTATGACTGCTCTCTGCCCGTCGGCTCTGAGACGGTTCCACCAGCGTCCGTCGTCCGTGACCTGGGCGTCCTCCTGGACACTTAGCTCACGATGAAGCAATGTATTAATAAAGTGACTGCAGGGTGCCACTATCAACTACGGCTATTGCGACAGATTCGTTGACGTGTCGGAACTGAACTGAAGTTACAACCTAGCTAGTGCTGGCACTCGTCACATATCGGCGGGACTACTGTAACTCAGTTCTAGCAGCTATACCACAGTCCACAATCGAGCCATTACAGCGTGTACAGAACACTGCAGCACAGCTGATTTTTAACCTCGGTAAACGTGAACACGTGTCGCCATGCCTCATCCAGCTTCACTGGCTACCAATTTGTTACAGAATTACCTACAAGCTTTGCACTCTCATGCACAACATCCACATCGGAAAGTCTCCGCATTATCTGGCCGACATCGTGCAGCCTACTTCCTCCAGAGTGACGCGCTCCGGCCTGCGCTCTCTCTCTCTCTCTCTAAGACAGACAGCTACACCACACCTCGGTTGCGCACCAAGTTCGGAGAGTGGGCCTTTTCCTTCTCCGGCCCAGCGTCATGGAACTCTCTCCCTGCCGAACTATGCACCATCTCTGACACTAGCGTTTTTAAGAAGTTAAAAAGCCATCTGGTTGGGTCGGCGTTCGACATTCAATAGACTATCAGTTCGTGTTTTATGCATCTCAGACGTTTCTGTGTCGGTTTTTATTGACTTCTATTTCTGCACATACGTTCTTGCGTTAGTTTTTATTGACTTTTATTGTTCTGCACCTATCTTCTTACGTTAGTTTGTAATAGGCGCACTACAAATGTCGTATGATGATGATGATGAAGGCTTCTGATGTGAAGCCGAAACGTCACTAAACAGTATGTTATTTTTGGTTGTATTAGAGTAATTAATATAAGTTACTGCTTGTTGAGCCAATCACTAAATGAAGCACGTTGGAAATCGATCAATATCCAGTATCACATATGCAATCTGACAGGATTCATGTAGCTGAAAGTCATAGTAACTGGGGTGGAGCCATCCCAGAAATTAACTAATGAGCAAGCTGCATTGACAATGATGGATGATTATGAGCGGCAGCAGAAGAAGAGGATCACTGGGAGAATGATGGGTTTATGAGTGAGTAGGAATGTTTTATGATGTTGAGTGGATGACGTTGATGGTCTGTTTGTCGTGGAATTTTGCAACTATGGCAGTATGCATGGCTTTTGTCAGCCACAACGGCTGATCTGTAAATAAGTGTACATAAAGTTGCAGGAGCATTTACAACTGACCCTGGCTAGAGCTACCATAAAATAAATATAACTATAATAATGGTAATTTGCCTCTCAGACCCACCTGTTATTCTGTTCGAATGTGACACTGGAAGCATGTATATACTGCTTCTAAGTTGACATTCACGTTAATTTTATCTGACCTGTTTGTAGGAGATCTGCGTCACGCTCAGCAAGTCGCTCGCGTTCTGGCTCCATCCATCGTCGCAGCGAACGTAAAAAGTAATAACATTTGTACACAGTGATATGTCTGTTGGTGGAAAATGTGATTAAAATTTATCGGTTTAGTTACATCTAAGTAGTAATGAAACGAAAGTTTTGTCTAAAAAATAACAGAAACTGAAATTGTAGAGCAAACAAAGCTAAAACTGGATATAAAATCTGAGTGTAAATTATGCAGTGAATGTTGCTTATAAAAAAACAGACTTTTCCTCATGCTGCTACTGCTGCATGTCTTCTACACAACAATAACTGTCATTTAAGTAGAGGTATGGATGGGTCGAAAAATTCTGACCCACTGTGTCCAGTACCTTACAGCCCATTTTGCAGACTTGCCCGTCTCAAGCTGTGACCTGGCCAGGCCCACCCACAAAGGCTGATTATTCAACAATTGTACAAGAAGTACCATGCATATTGACTGCTACTTTTGTTCAAAATTTAATGATGGATTTTGCATCAGATTTGGTTCGATAAATAATGATGCTTGGAGTTGGTTTATATACCTGTTTGCTCAATCCACTGAGTCACTGCATGAGTAAATAATTGAATTAATCAGTCAAATTTTATTTTCCAGTATCTTTAGGGACACGGTGGCCATGTCACTAGAGCTTGCAACACAGTAGCACTATGGAAACAGTGGCCTTCGACTTTACAGTCCATTCAGTCACAGCAGGTACTGTAGATATGACGGGACATTGGGAAAGAGCAGACAGCTGGGCCTGATGCTGGCCATGACTACTGTTGGCGTCGGTTAAACAGGGAACAACAGATGGCGCCACTTAATGTCAATACTACAGTCCTTTACTTTCACCCTAAACATTGATTTGAATTTCTGTTTGCGAGAATGTTAATATAATACAATGTGGCTTATTCAGTAATTAATGATATTTGTGTATTTGTGCATCGTTGCATACTCAATAATTAATCTGTTCATAATACCAGTATGACATAACATCATAGACCAGTGTGAGGTGGCATTCAGTTTCTAGTCGTTCTGCAGAAGTGATCTCAATGAGGCTCAACAGCAGAGGTAGCTTTCAGATGATGGCCAGCCCTGGGCTGGCCATCATCTGAAAAAATTCATTTGCTAAGTGGCTCGTAGAACAATTGGAACCGACTTCCTTTGTATGTTTTGGAGCCCTCCTTCATTTCATTCAAGAACAGATTGGATGACTACCTGGCAGACATGGACAACTGAAAAGCTGACGCTTATGAAGTCCATCAACAAGTAACTTGTAGGAAATAAAGTGTACAGTACCTTTGCTCATGTTTCAAAAGGCAAATTTACTTATTTACCGGAAAGAAAACAATGGACGTTTTGCGTGTAAAACTGGATATATGCAAAGCTGGGATTGCCTTTGCTGGCATGTCGACGTGCTACTAAAACACAACAACCAACTACAGCACGCCTTCATGGCAACCAATAACTGCAGTATTTACAGTCGTATTCTGAAGCGTCAGACATTGACAAAAATACAACCAGCGTCGGATGTCGCAGAAAATTTGGGGAGGTTTCTGGTATGGAGTGTACAGGCCAGGGCAATGACTTTGAAATTGAATTGATTTCATCGGTAAACAACTAGAAATTCCATAGAGGGTTATTTTGGTAGTGAATTTTTGGCAATCTGTAATCATGGCGGACTTATGGAGGCCTAAAGTCGCAAGATGTTAAAAATTTTCCAGAAATTTTTCCGTTTTTTAAAACAACCTGTTACATTAAAATTTTCAAACTTCTGTTTTGAAAGCTTTCATCACGATACCGTGCTGTGTTCAAATTTTGTGAAGTTTGGCAGATGAAATCGGTGAAATCGTGCATTATTTATCTGACCAAAAATTATGCCTTGCTGTCCAGCTGTTGCTACTGTGCGGATCACACCCAAAATCTACTAAGGCCAGCCCCCAACAATGTACTTGGTGTGCTTCAGATTTCATCTGAATTAGTTCACTTTCGGCAGAGTTATAGCCAATGCGTGAACACTGCCAGAACGCGCTGTAAAGTGAATCCAATATTTGGCTGAAGCCTAGCTTCAATCCAAATAATTATTTTTAGAATGAAGTAAGAATACAAATTGACTATAAAATCTTACATATATTATCTCTGTCCTTAGAAGTGATTTAAATATGGATTAAGATTTAACTGTGTTCATAACTAGACTACATGAGTTTTATGATCATGATCGTGAGTTAACTTCTTGCATCTGTTCCTAATTGCCAACTCATTACTTTGCCCCCTGAATGGATGTGAAGTATTCTGATCAGCGTGTCTGTTTGTCTTTGTCTGTTTGTCCGCTTGCATATCTCAAAAACTACGTCCAAATTTCACCAAATTTTTTACACGTGTTAACTGTGGCCATGGCTTAGTCCTCCTATGACGGCATTACGATGCGTTATGTACTTCCAGTTTTGTGGATGACGTCATGTTTTCATATAGTGCAGGGAATAGGCCAGAATCAAGGATGACATATGCTTTGTCCAGTTCACTAATTGCGGCAGGCACCAGTCAGACATCAGACAATGTTGTTTGGTCGAGATCACCAAGTATTGGCACTGAGGGCGAAGTTGTCTCTGACCGCATATTGTTCTCTATGCAGCTTAGCTAGCCAGGTACATTTGCTGAATGCTGAGTGTTCTCATGCAGTGGAGCATTTTGTTTTAATTTGAATATCCGCATCAGGCAATATTTGGCATTGTGGTTTCAGGTCTAAGTCTGCATCTCCTGCTTCTGACAAGCCCAGACGTTCGGCAGACCCTGAGAAGTCAAAAGATGACAATTGATGAACTGCGTTAAATGACTGTTGTAGAAAAAAAGACACTGGTTTGTCACAGAACAGTTTATTGACGAATGAGTATTGACACTGAATTATTTTGTTTGTGATTCTGTGTTCTCAACTTGCGTGTTTTCATGTAACCTTTCCTGTGTTATCCATTTCGCCAGACTTATCGCATTCTTTCTCTTTTAATTCACTTAAAGTTCACACATTTAAGATCACTTTCACCATCCATTAGCGGTTCACTTCTTCACTCCAGGCTTAAAACTCACTGGCTTCACAAATCCATTGCACCACGATAGACTGCTGGCTATCTCCAGACTGGCTTCAAGCACTAGAACTCCCAACATTTCAACTGTAATCAGATTTCGTGCGCTAATTGGTTTTATTCTTTAGTTCTCTGTTCAGTGCAGTAGATAAGCTGCCCACTGATTAGCATTTTAGCATGCATTAGGCAGTGTCATAAATAAGGGACAGACGAACAGTTGCCTATGATTGTAGCATGAGGTGCTGGAAGTTCTCACAGTAGGTACAGATTGTATGAACATATTGTTAACTACAATGTTGGCAATTAACGTGTCAATTCCCAACCTGTAGATCGCCTGTCTTGTGCAGTTTTGACCGTGACAATTCGAACATGAATCCTCACACTTGGATTACGAATAGGAACACCGGCAGTCAATGCTGCTCATCAGTCAGGTGTTCATCTATGTTAAAGCTCCTATGCATATCAATTTACATACCAAATTTCAGCTTGGA
>Ga0209780_1002892_pt1 | contig 12503 bp, 10 predicted proteins | sample WorMetexBAHAMAS2_FD_187384 | JGI IMG/M metagenome (GOLD analysis project Ga0209780, IMG submission 187384) | Marine gutless worms symbiont microbial communities from Max Planck institute for Marine Microbiology, Germany - Inanidrilus exumae... | ecosystem: Host-associated > Annelida > Digestive... | reverse complement strand
CAACGCCACAGCAATCGGTTCAAGGACAAAAACGGCTATCTATGTCTGCGTATTTCGCCTTCTTCCGTGAAGCAGCAATCTCTGCAGCTGCGCCTGCTTCACGAGCTTCTCCGTTCACATATGACTGGCCCTCCGAACCAGACCAGCAGTTGACAAAATCGGCGGACAACCGCCATCTTGAAAAATCGAAAAATGTTGTATTACTCAAAACTGGTAATAAAACAGCAAATATAAAAACTTTTAACGGCGACGGATCGAAAACAGCCAAAAAATCATGGAAAAGCAATGTTAACCACACTAACAATGACAGTCAGGCTATGTTAATGTGGTTAACATTGCCTTTCTATGATTTTTGCTTTGTTTTCGATCCGTCGCCGTTAACAGTGTGTATAAACTGCAGGTTTTATCCGCTCTGCGCGGGTAATCGCCATGCTCGTGTGTCCGTCTGTCCGTGTGTCGCACGCCGGTATTGTATCAAAACGGCTAAACGTAGAATCACGCAAACAACACCACGTGAGATAGCCCAGGGAATCTAGTTTTCTGACGCCAAAAGTCGTTGGTGGACGACCACCCTTCCCCCTGAAATTTGTGACCCACCCCCTTTCAAACAGCGTAATTTCGTAGCGTAATTACGTTGAGGCGCTATGAGCAAATGCTCATAGCACCTCAACGTAAGAGCTACCGAAAAACGTTCAATTAGCGCTAATAGGAAGTAGCCCATGCAGGGTTAGAGTTAGGGTTAGGGTAACCGTGTACATTACCCTAATTCCCCCAAAGGGTTGCGCTGCTGCTGCTGATCACTGCCGAAGTATTTCGGATGTTGAACGCAAGATGGTTACTTGAACACTGAGTAGGATGGTGATTATTCCTGCATGCTATATAATAATCGTCAGTAAGTAGAAATGCTTACTCGCAGCGCTTTTAGAATGTTATAATAAAATACAGCGAGATGACTCTATCGTTTGTTGCTGAGTTCCCTGTTATATGATGAATGAATGAATGAATAAATAAAAATACTCTTTGTTATATTTGCACAGAATCTCCCCGTGGACGAATTTGCACCAAACTTAGGGGTCGCCGACATAATCACCTGTGACAAACTTTTTGAGATCGGTTAAGGGTATCAATAATTCTGTGGGGGTCAAAATTTGCCCTTTGTTTTCGACAAGGCTGATCGCCGTTAACACATGGCTGGCGCAACCGCGCAGCATGTGATGACTGATTTCGTGGTGTTTTTGATAGTTAATTACTACAAAACATTGCTACAAACTATTGAAAGGTTACTCTTATATCAGAGTTTTTCTAATCGCATTTGTGCTATCTGTGATGCGTTACTTGATATAGCAGTAGGAAGCACGGTTTAGATGCTTTATGTGGCTATTGGCTCGTGTTGATGTAGCTAAATACTGCATATTTTAGTTTATTCAAACTTTACATGTTTTCGTAGTCTACATTTTTGTCGTGTAGGGCCAATGTTTTTACGGTGCTGAGGGCGAGTGTGGTCTATTGGCCCTTCCTGTCCTAGGGTTTTTCACTAAAATCTCAATATCTGTATATATTATTCACAGCTTCGTCAGATGATGTTCCTGAGACCGTGGTCAACTTGCTTGTTAAAATTGAAGACAGTGATCGCTGGAAGCTGTCCAGCATCAAACCGATGCCGTCAAGACGAAACGACGTCGTCACATTGCACATGGAAGGACTTCCTCATGGCAGGTAGTCGCCTGACCGAGTATGATGGACTTACTAGTTTCACTTTCATATTCAGTTTCACTTAGTCTCACAACTGTCATAATTTCTCATCTTATGTGCTTTTTTATCTTCTGCGGCAATATTTATCCGTATTTATATATTTATATTTATATTTATATCAATGCCATAACTGTACCGTCGCGAATATTGCAGACTTTTTGAATTTAAAGTTTAATATTGTGAATTTTTAATGTATCTTGTTTAAAATTAAAAATATGACAATTAATAACTGTTAATATTTTGCCGCTTTATTTCGTAGCCACATCATATGCATATTCTTCATACACCAAGCAGAAGTCGCAAAACATTAAAGTTTGACCGATCGCCACATAATACCGAAACTAATGCACCGATTTCAACCAAATTAATTAATATTTTAAGTTACCAGCACAACGGTGGTCCGTATAACAAATCCAACATGGCGGACGGCCGCTATCTTGAACAAGTAGCTCAGCTGTCGCTGACAAACCCGCGCGACGCGCTTCATCACGACAAACGGCAAAATTTTACAACAGTCACGTGACCATAACCACGCCCCTTTTGTTCTGAGATGTCATCTTATTGCTAGAATTGATACAGCCTACTCGTGTACAAAACTGGACGAGTTTAAGTTCAGCTGTTCCAGTGATATGATTGGAGCCAAAAAAATTTTGTAATGGGTCACGTGACCTGACCACGCCCCTATCATAGACAGTTTGTCTTCCGTAGGCTGTGATTTTCACATTCAACCTTAACATCAAATTTGTAGTCTTTGCTATTGCCAATTACGAAGATGCATAAGGCAATGCAAAATGTAGAAATTGAGGTGGTTTAAGGTGCTTAGGGGTCACCGGAGGTAATCGGCAACATAACCATTCGATAGAGCGCATACGACTTCCTATTCAAATTTAATAGAAATTATTTTTCGAGATATTATCGCTTATTTTCCAAAAAATGAAGAGGTCACGTGACAGTGACAACGCCCCTTTCAGGGACAGTTTGTCGTCCGTAGGCTGGGACTTGTTATGGTCAACATGCACATCAAATTTGAAGTTTGTAGCTTAAGCCGTCCCGCAAATATCTTAGAGGGACTAAAAATTTAAAATGGGTTACGTGACGTGGCCAAGCCCATTGCAGGGACGGTTTGTCATCTGTAGGCTGGGACTTGGTATGTTCAAGTTCAACCCACATACTAAATTTGAAATGTCTACGATGACCTGCAACGAAGAAGTGAAAGGCAACGCCAAATGTAAAAATTCTCGTTTTGAGCCACCCTTTTGGGGGACTTAGGGGTAACGCACAGGGTTCATCTATGGCTCGATGGAAAGCGCGTTGTCGACTTCTTATTAGCGAGAATTGCAGTTTTCGCTAGCTCTCACGGCTGCGGCACTATTAAGCGAAATCTGTCGAAATCGGCGTTTTCCGACGGGGTGGGTCACTTTGAGCGCAAATTTTAGGTAGATGGGAACGTCGTTAGATAGAGGAATGATGTAGCTACAACTTTGCCGCTGGAAGTTTTCACACAAAGAAACTTTGTAGCAGACTTTTTTCGACAGAAGTTGAAATTTACTGGACAAAAGAGCAAAATCGCGTTTTGTGCCACCCTTCGGGGAGTTTGGGGGTAACGTACACTGTTCATCTATGGCTCGTTGGAAAGCGCGTGGTCGACTTCCTATTACTGCTAATTGAACTTTTTTCGCCAGCTCTCACGGTTGAGGCGCTATGAGCAAATATTGGTCGAAATTGTGCTGTTTAAAAAGGTGGGTCACTTTGGGTGCAAATTTCATGGTGAAGGGAGGGTCGTCCACCAACGACTTTTGGCGTCAGAAAACTAGAGTCCCTGGGCTATCACGTGGCGTTGTTTGCGTGATTCTACGCTTAGCTGTTTTGATACAATACCTGCGTGTGACAGACAGACACACACACACACAGACAGACACGCGATGATGGCTATTACCCGCGCATCAATTGTGCCGCACGGGTAAAAATCGAAAAACGGCCATATCTCAGGAAACGTTCAACCGCATCACGAAATTTGGAATGGAGACGCATATTGGCTGTTCGTATCGAACCGGTAGCTAAATTTCGAAGTTTTAAAAATCCAAGATGGCGGACACCGCCGTCTTGAAATATTGAAAAACGGCCTTGTCTCCTCCGTTCTACAGTTTGACCGATCAGCACGAAATTTGGCTTGATGACGCATATTGGCTCTCCGAACCGGACCGGCAGTTAAAATGTCGAACTTTTTAAAATCCAAGAGGCAGACTGCCGCCATTTAGAAAAATCCAAAAACGGCCATATATCTGTAACGGTTTAAGCAATCAACACGAAATTTGGCACGTTGATGTATATTGGCACTCCAGCAGTTATAATTTTCAAACTTTTTCAAACCAAGATGGCGGACGCCGCTATATTGAAAAATTGAAAAACGGCCATGTTAGACCGGCAGCCCAGAGAGGTTTGATAAAGGGAACGAGGTACCAATATCTGAGTATATATGCATGGACGGTTTGACCTGGAATGTATACATCTGGACGTCTGCCGGGTACCAGCTTCTGCGTTAACATACTGTAGACCCCCAAAGTAACCCCCAAAATCGGCTAGCCTAAAGATTTTAGGTACCGTCTGGCACTAATTGCATAATGTGTACAGTAGTAAGCTAACAACAACAGCATGAATGACAGACACGGCAGTTCTTGCATAAGGGCGCATAAACTGCATAAACTGCACGGTGATGCAGTTCAACACCCGTGACGCATCCGACCGTTAAATATTTGAAATTTCAAAAATCCAAGATGGCGACGGCCGCCATCTTGAAAAATCCAAAACAACTTGCATCGAACCAGCCGAGAGCGACTACTACTATTTCTTATGCCTCATATTATAGATGTGTTTGATAAGAAGCTACATGAATCCACCCGAGTGATTCAGGATCAGATATGTCAGTTGGCAGCAGTATGTAGCCAGATCACATTGTCATCCTCCATGAATGGGGGTACAACGTTGATTGATGTGCAGAAACATCCGATTGACAGAACAAGAAATGTTGTTAGAAGATCGTACTGATTCAGCCTGGCGATCAAAGGTGACTGACGTGCTGTGTGCCGCTGCCGGACATACTATCAAGATTTGCGATGCTTTTAAAATGGATAAATTTGATGCCCAATTGCCCAATTTGATGACCAATTCTGGTCAAGCTACAGTCGGCCTGGGACAGACGGAGTGGAGCACACAATCTGTCAAGAGATGCTCGCTTCGCACGTGTGCTTCTCTCACCCGATGAACCCATGGAAGTGCAGCAGCAAAATAAACTCGAGCGCCTGAAAAAAAGAGCTCTTAGAGATGGCAAGTGTGTTGTAGTAAATGATGGTGCTCATTCGATTGATGGTGTGACTGCATTTTCTCTACATCATCTGCTACCGCTGAGGGTTGTAATGTCTCTTTTTCTAGTTATTGATGGATAATCTATTGTTAACAGTGTCACAGGTTTGAAACTTGTCTCATATGACTGTACTTGTCAAATCTGTTAAAGCATTGCGATATATTGTTTCTCCAGGAGCACTGGCTCTCTGAGTCACAACTCGATGGATTGGGGGACATTAGTTGCACTCACTTAGCTTCAGGTATCACTTATATGTGGATTTGATTGTACAGATGTCCTTAAAGGGCGGCCGTACGGTGGTTGCGCTATTTTTTGGCGTCGTAGCCTAAAGCTGGAAGTTAGGCCTCTAGGCACAGATAGTCGCCGAGTATGTATCAATACGCAACAGTTTAAACTCAGCACAAGACAGCAGTCTTGTGCTGAGTTTAAACTGTTGCGTATTGATACATATATGCCTTATGAGGATGATGCTACCAACCTTGATGAATTTAGTCAACAGTTGGCTGTCATTGATGATTTAATTGGTCGTAATCCTGACTGTCATACCGTGTTAGCTGGTGATTTCAATGTTGATCTCTCGCGTAATTGGGTGCACACAGATATGTTGAATGATTTTTGTTCGAGCATGAATGTGAGTCCGATTATACGTCATCCTTGTAGCAATATCGATTATACTTATAATTTCAGTATGAAATCATTCAGTGTAATTGATCATTTTATTCTCTCTGATCAACTGTTCAATAGCTCAATCAAGAGCATAAATGTTACTCATGATGTAGATGACACATCCCATTGTTTCTTGAGCTAGATTTAACAGTTCCTCACTGCACATTCCATACTCCTAAGTATGAGCCAAAACCGTCTTGGCGTAAGGCCACATCTGCACATATCGATGATTATAAACGCTTGCTGTGCCATAATTTACATGACATTGTCTTGCCCTCAGACGCATTGTTGTGTCGCAAGATGATTAATATTGGACGTAATATATCGGATGCTTGTTTGTCAGCTGATGCTGCCAGCTTGCCATATACCGGTCGTGGTAGTGATAGAGGTCGAATGCCTGGGTGGACCGAGCATGAGACAAAGCCATTATGTGGCACAAAATTGGGGCTGAATCTGGAAGACCCAGGAATGGAGTAGTTGCAGATATAATGAGGAAGACTATATCACTATGCTATTCGCAGGATAAAGCGTGATGCTGATCATATTATGAATGAGCGATTTGCTGGAGCTTTGTTACATAATAATGGGCGTGACTTCTGGGCAGAAGCAAAGAAAATTAGGCGTAAGTGTGAGAGGTATTGTTGATGGAGTATGCACCGCTGATGGTATAGCAGATGTGTTTGCTTCAAATTATCAGCACTTGTATACGAGCGTTGCTCATGACGTAAATGATATGAATTGCACTATTAGCTCTATAGACGACTCTTTGAGTGGCCATAGAATGCAGTCCACTGTTACCTGTGAGGAAGTCTTTGTAGCCATAAACAAACTTAAAGCTGCGAAAAATGGTGATATTGGCTTAAGCTCTGATTAGCTGTGTATATTTCCCTTCTGTTTACTGCCTTGCTTGTTCACGGTACTGCTCCTAGTGAGTTTGTCACTAGCACTGTCATTCCTATTCCAAAGGGCAAAGGACTTCTGGACAGAAGCACAGAAAATTAAGCGTAATATAGCCAGTGTGAGCAGCATTGTTGATAGAGTATGCACCGCTGATGGTATAGCAGATGTGTTTGCTTCAAATTATCAGCACTTGTATAAGAGCGTTGCTCATGACGTAAATGATATGAATTGCATTATTAGCTCTATAGACGACTCTGAGTGGCCATAGAATGCAGTCCACTGTTACCTGTGAGGAAGTCTTTGTAGCCATAAACAAACTTAAAGCTGCGAAAAATGATGGTGGCTTAAGCTCTGATTAGCTGTTTACTGCCTTGCTTGTTCACGGTACTGCTCCTAGTGAGTTTGTCACTAGCACTGTCATTTCTCCAAAGGGCAAAGGACTTCAACTACTGATTCTGCCAACTATAGAGGCATTGCATCGAGCTCGATTTACGGCAAACTGTTTGATTTAATTGTATTGCATAAATTTAGTGATCAGCTGTGTACTTCGTCTCTACAGTTCGGGTTTAAAGCAAAGCCCTCAACTAGCCATGTTTAGAATAATAAACAATAGCTTATTATTCTAAACATGGCTGTCTAGATGCAACAAAAGCATTTGACCGGGTCAATTATTGCACGCTATTTCAGGAACTTCTTGATAGGGCTTTACCACGTTTGTTACTCAACATGTATACCAATCATGTGACTGGAATGGCATGTGTTCTGTAAAGTTTTCAGTAAAAAACGGTGTGAAGCAGGGTGGAGTTATAAGCCCCGTGCTTTTCTATATCTACATTGATAAGCTGTTGCTAGAGCTGATTAAATCTGGATTCGGTTGTTTTATAGGTGAGGTCTTTCGCACAGACGCAAAACGATTTTATTATCTGTCCCATGCTATATGCTATAGCTATGGGGCAGATAACAAGATGGCGGCGGCCGCAATCTTGAAAAATCGAAAAATCAGCATATCTCGGCCGCGATTGGAGAGATTTTGACGACATTTGTCATAGTGATGCAGTTCTACCCTTTTGACCGTTCCGATCGTTAAAAAATCGGCGAATCGACGTTAAACTTACCACTGATCTGCCCTACACGTCAAAGGCGCAGCCACGTTTCAAAATTTATTTTAATAATTGGGGGTCCATCCGCCATCCATTCCTCTCCCAACCCTCTCATCCTCCCTCCCTGTCTACATCCTCGTTTCCTCTTTCCTTCCTTTTATTCCTCTCCTTCCCTTCTTTTCCCTTTCTCGGGGCTCCACCCCTTGAAACCAGCTATGGGTTGTTTTTTAATGATTTCGCTGTGGCTTTCATCGTGCAGTTTCAGCATAAAGGGTACTTAGATTCTTCGCTCAATTTTATATCGTTCTCTTTTACGACTGGTCATTTTTGCATATGCGTAATATGCAAGAAAACTTGTTATTAATTTTCACTTTTGTATTCTTGGCTCAGTTTTCAGCGACTATGTCATCTTTTACGGGGATACATTATCAGTAAGAATTTAACTATTAATTACGTAATTGTTACGTAATTGTTATTACTTAAGTATTGTTTCATCGTTCCATTTTGAGTATTGCTCAATTTAGTTATATTTTTATTTCTAGTTACATTATTTTGCCTTTTAATTTTTACAACGAAAACGTCACAGATTAGATTTATCCTCTTCTTGCTCATTTTATCCACAGATCTGAATGTTTCAATGGCACGGGAAGTTATCGAAAGATCGAGTAAAAGTAAAAGTATATCCTGGATAAATAATCTTGTTTACTTACAGCGACCCTATGCTATTGCTTACTTACTTACAGGTTGGTTTTGTTCCGTTCAACCGCCGGAGTTTCTACGATGCAACTGGAGGAAGCGGCATCACAGCTGGAAACGTACTTGAACCAGCGTTTCGTACACGCCCTGGTTCGACAGGGCGTCTACAAGGACCACAACCCCATCTTGCCGAATGAGGTGGTTGTTCTCCTTACGGCAAAGAGCAAGATGGACAAAGCTGTAAAGGCCCTTTCAGATGAGGGCTACGAATCAAATGCTTCAGTTGGGCCGGAGCTGACGTTGATCGAAGGACAACCAATTATTGTCAGATTTCGCGGCAACATCTCTGATACCGACGGAAGACCGGTAAAATTCACTTAGTGCTCGAGAAACAATAAGGCCTATAAACCGGAACTGATACAGTATTTCTTGATATACATTCCGAAGACTGACAAGAAAATAATAATAATGAAAGTTGTAGTAGTAGTAAATGTAAATGTAAATAAACTATTTAAAGTGGCCTAAGTGGCAATAACCACTGCGAGGACCACTATAAGAGCAGGTAACATTAAATTTAGACTAGCAAATAAATGTTAAGAGTAGCTCTGAAAAAAAGTGTCAGCTGGTGACAGAATGTATATAAAGATTCAGCAGATGTGATGTTCTCAGTTAGATTGTTCCAGATGCTTCTCGGTTGCCGGACCTAGGTCCGGCAACCCAGAAGGCTCGTGTGCCGACCGTGGACAACCTGACAGGTTTAATGTGAAGTCGGTTCGTGCGCGCGGAACGAAGAGCGCGACGATTTGGCAGATCAGCGACGCGGGTGAGCGGTCCAAGGTAACATGGCGCCAGTCCGTGTAAACCTGGACCGAAATTTTATATTCAATGCGTTCTGGGACACGGAGCCAGTGCAATGAAACCAGAGCGTCGGAAATGTGGTCGAAACGGCGAAGCCGATGGATCAGTCGAGCTGACGCGTTCTGGACAGCCTGAAGTCTACGGATCAAGTAGGCTGGAAAGGCAACCAGAAGGGCGTTGCCGAAGTCGAGCGTATTGAGCACGAGTAGTAGCAGTATAGCAGCCATAGCAGCAGCAGCAGTAGCAATGAAAACAACAACAACAAATATCAGTTAAAATTGGTGAAATAGAACTAATTAAAACGAATGAAGTTATAATCAGTCGAATTAGTCAACATGCTAGTTAAAATGCAAAATAGCCTACTTAAATACTTGCCGTTTGTACGTGAGTCCCTTTTTGGACGAAGTTTTTTACTCTTAGAGTTCTCTCTAATTTTACATCTGGTGTGTCGCTTGAAGGAACTGCAGACGGCATTCAACAGTAACATAAAGAGTCGGATAGACGTACAGGTGGCGGTCAACGACTTTTTTGCACAGAAAGCGTTCGATGTTTATCGCGGATTTATTCAAATTTACACCATCAAACGACGTGACCACCGTCGAGCACCGCAGCAGCTCGATATTGCTATACCTGCTCTTCTCAGACAACAGGTATTTCACTCTTTCACACAATCCAATGCAATACTATGCAGTAAAATAATATTTTTACACTCTGTCTCATAAAAGGATCCCGACATTTTAGCTATAACTTCAGGTAGTATTATCCGTTTTTAATAATTTTTGGCAGAAATGTTACTGTAAAGCAGGCACTCAAAAGATGTCATAGGCTATTTTCATCTCATCTGCACTACCTTGCGAAACTGGAAACAAATAAATTGCATCTTTTCACTTACACTTGAGTGCTGCTTTGCCAATAGACACAAAAACTCATTTGATCACCTGGTCACGGTTGAACCACCCTTTATTCGCAGAATGATCAACTATAATGTACCAAACGCGACCAAGAAACGGTGCATAGCATCCAGCCGTCTGTTAGACTGTTACGCACACGCTCAACATTTACCATGCCTGTCATGGTGTCGGACGGGAGATATTGATCTTCGAACCTGGAGTGAAAGTAAATGGATTACTGGGATATCCTATACTATCTCAACAAATGTTAGCTGATGGTAATGTTGTCTTTGAGCAAGACAGTGATCTGGCGCATGGTGCACGCAACGCACTCCAACTGCTGCTGCTACTGCAGCGCGAAACTCAACTTTAACCTGAACTACTGTGCCCAGCAGCCTCGAGCTGAAACCCATTGATTGCAAGATTTATGAAGTCATATAGCTACTGTGCGTGATGAGTTGTGGGAGTCAACGAGATTGAAGAAATCTGGCAAAGCAGTAATACAGCATTTGAGCGAACAGGTGCTATTTTCAATGATTTTATGTTCTGACGAGTAGACATGGGCGAAGTTTAGTTTTTAGGTTTGGAGGGCTAGGTCGAGCGCCGAAGGCGCGAGGTAAGTTGAGGCGCCGAAGGCGCCGTAGGGGGTCCGGGGAGAGGGTGTCCCCTCCCGTGGTGAAGGGATCTGGGGAGGGGGCTATGCCCCTCCCCAGAAAATTTTGAATATTTACTGTTGAAATTGCGCGTTTTTTTCGATATATGTAAGGTTATAACGTACATATTTGTGTTTTAGTTTTAAATATGGCAATATAATAATGAAAGTACGAATAGGGCCTATGCCTATGTCTCGATGATATCCGAGTACTGTTGATAATGGCTACTGTAGAAACTTAGTCACTGCAAGGACATCACTGACTCTATAGAACTGGCTCGTTAGGGGGCCTAACTGAAGTTTACGGTTTGTCACTTCTTCGGCTTTTTTCTGTGGCACTGACATCACGGACCTACACGTTATAGTTACAAATTAGTACCAGATCACTTTCACTGTGATTTCCAGTAAAGGTAAAGTAAACAACGTGTAATCTTACTAAGGTAGACATTTCTGCCGCTCTGAAAAACATCAGCGAAACGTTACTTAGGCTAAAGTAAAGTACCGATGATAATCCTAAAGCGTACTGTATTGACCCACGTCTACGTGGTACATAGTACACAAGCATGGTAGCTATAGAACTGAATTAATTAGCTGATACGACAATGACAGTTGATCATGCTGCCAAGATTACTGAAGGTTTTACTTTCTTTGCTAGTACGATCAAACAATAGTCATAGGACTTCGTGGTTAACAATTAAAGTAACAAGTTGCACAATAACATTGCAGAAATAAAACTGATGTCTTCCTCTCCCACAGCCTATAGTCTAACACAAATTTAGTCGGCGCTTCTCAATGGCGAACCACGTCACTGACTGCTGACTACTGAGCCAACTAGCAACACTGATTTTGGGAGCCGGGCGGAGATGAAGACATTAGCTTTGCACCCACTGTATAGCTGATCGGCTCAGTCCCACCAACCCGAATCTGTAGAATCTGAACACGCCTTCAGTGCTACGAGATATATACATACCCAATACCCAATACCCAATGCTCCAAACTCGACTCAAAGACCCTCTAGATGAGCCTGATGAAAACACTGGATTTGTCAGTCATTGTCGTGTGCATTGATTTTCTGCTGATTTTCCTAACGTCATGCAAATCGTAACTTCAGGTAGTATTATCCGTTTTTAATAATTTTTGGCAGAAATGTTACCATTTGACGATATGTTTCTTACAGCTATATTGCAGTTTTCAAAGAGTGGGAATTACGCTAAAAGAACTAGGGGGTCCGCTGCCCCCAAGGTCAACACAAATGACAAAATAGGAGGTCGAATACAGGTGCTATTTCAATGTTCTGTATTTTGTCATCTGTGTTGACCTTGGGGGCAGCGGACCCCCTAGTTCATTTAGCTTAATTCCCACACTGTGAAAACTGCAAAATAGCTGTAAGAAACATATCGTCAAATGGTAACTAGGGGGTTGAAACCCCCACCCCGGTAATTAGTTTCACATTGTTTGCAGTGTACTTACATATGCAACAGGGTATGACCCCCTATTTTGTCATCTGTGTTGACCTCGGGGGCAGAGGACCGCTAGTTCTTTTAGCTTAATTCCCACACTGTGAAACTGCAATATAGCTGTACGAAACATATCGTCAAACGGTAACTAGCGGGTCGACCCCCCCCCCC
>Ga0209780_1002891_pt1 | contig 12503 bp, 7 predicted proteins | sample WorMetexBAHAMAS2_FD_187384 | JGI IMG/M metagenome (GOLD analysis project Ga0209780, IMG submission 187384) | Marine gutless worms symbiont microbial communities from Max Planck institute for Marine Microbiology, Germany - Inanidrilus exumae... | ecosystem: Host-associated > Annelida > Digestive... | reverse complement strand
AATCAGTGGCAATGATGATACAGTATTTGTATTGTGCCCCCAACTAGTAGACCGAGCGTGCAGAACAAAGCAGATCAGTCTGTCCTTTGGTGCCCGTAAAGAAGGTGAAATGAAAATTAGCCTCGTACGGGACTGGCAGTCGACTCCTACTTACTGACAATTTCAAAGTCACGTGACAAAACTAGGACAAAAATCCGGCCCCGATAAGCTTTCGGTATTGTGCCCTAATTTAAGAATCTGCGGTCATTTGCCAACCCCCCTATTATAAATGGGGGAGAAGATAGCCTTTGAAAATGGCCGAATTTCCGACTGTCAAGGGCTCATGACCTTGACCTTGGATCGGGTCATACTGCATACCGTCGTGCATCACTCAACGACCTGTACCTACATGCCATATTGTGTTGAAATCGAAGAAACTTTTTGTGGATAGACGTACGGACTGGCAGACATTTGAGACCCACTTTATTAGGTCGACTCGGAGGAGTCGACCTAAAAATGTGTTAACAATATTATTATTTGATCTGTGTAACAATAACAAATTTGCAACGGTCCCAATACACGCAGAATATGCAGCAGTTACAGACAGTGAGGACACTTCATGGTCAGACTAATTACATTTCTGTGAAGAAGCTAAACCACTGAAAGCAGACATCGTCTATGGAGAACTAACAATGCAATGAAACAGCTGGCCAACTGCATGCATATAAAACAATTGCCAACGACACAAATAATCACAACAAGAGTGGTTCACTCGTTTACTCAATGCTACAAGTAAATTATACATGCAACAAAAATTAGCCCCGTGCAGGACTGACGGTCGACTCTTCGCAACTGATGTTTCTGCCAAGTCACGTGGCAAAAAAAACTAGGCAAATATCAAAAATCCATCCCGAGCAAATTGAGATATTGTGCCCTAGTTTAAGAATCAGTGGTCAGTTGATCGTAAATGGCGGAGGAGATAGCTTTTGAAAATGGAAGGATTTCCAACTTTCAAGGGCTCGTGACCAGCAGTTCATTACACAGTAAACACTAGGAATGGCGTGCATTATGATTGAGAATTGTCTAAGCTATGACTTCCTTTTCTATCAGTGATGCTTCATTCAATGAAAAAATGTCTGGATTTGAATTTTTGATTTGTATCACTGTACAAACTAATGTTGACTGAATTTACAAGGTTTCTGGCATTTGTGTTTTGTTGACCTTGGAAATATTTGTATTCAGCTATCAAAACAGTAACCTCGTTGCATTATGTTCAGCAACTACCCAAAATGGGAAAGGATAGGGGAGGTTCATTTAAGTTATTATGCTAGTGCCTACAACAGCGTGGAAAATAACCAACCACCACAAGACTTATTTATCAGTTCAATGTGATATCTTGTGTAGTTGCTGTTCATCAGTTCCTATAACATATCAGTGACTAACGACTCTTGTTGTACGGTATAATCTTTTCTGTTTTGGTCTGGCTGTCGAATGTTTCTCTTTGGTAAAACCCAAAAGAAGCATCCCGGGACCCAGGGACCTCCCAACTACGGCACCAGACCTGCCCCCTCCACACACCCCATCAAGCTGTTGGTGAAATGTGGACAGTGTGATTTAAATTAAATTAGGACAGCACAGTATGCTGCATACAATGGTGACGTGTGACAAAACCAGCAAATAGTGTTGACGTAAGGAACAAATGTTCACACTTCATAGTGCTGCCTATCTGTACAAGCCACTTACAGACAGCAGCTCAAGTGTTGTGTTTCATGCTACAATAAGACTGATCAGTTGTTCTCCCACAGCATTCCCAAACTATTTCAAACAAATCACACTGGATGCAACCAAACAGAATACTACATGCCAAAGATTATGCAACAGACATGTTGCATTGTCAGTAATGAAAATGAATGTTTAGGTTAGCTCAAATCATACACACAGTGGGTAAGAAACGAACTGAAATGTTCAGATACATCTATGACAAGTCAAGCAGAAAGTACTTGCAAACATTTCCCCTTTCATTTTCGTCACCGATCTTCGTTTCAATGTTCACACTCTCGTGGCATTGCAACCATCTTGAAACCGCTCCATTGATAGGTATAGTATTGTAGGGTTTAACGTCCCACTCGACACACTATAGGTTATTTCAGAGATGATTTTACAGGTCAGATGACCCAACCAACAGTGTAATAGCTCCACTGAAACAGCTACAAGTGCGGCAATGTGGTGGAAGTTCATCTACTTGGAGCAAATCACAACTGAACATGCTATCCTTGATCAAATGCACCTCTTTGGAATCGTGACTATTTCCATCCAAACCAGATCCTGAATAAAGGGTTTGGTCAAAATGTTAAGAGTTAGGTACTGAATTCAGAATTAGGGAAAGCACTATGAAAAAGTTACTGAACAGTGAATTAGACCTATGGTTATCGTTTGACACAGGTAAGATAAATGTTGTGAAGAGACAGTTTTATTGGAGATCAGCATCATTAGCTCTGTAGCAGTAAACATGATGTCATTGGCTACAAGACAGAATTACAACAACCTGCATTTGGCACAATAAGGACGAAAACTACTGCTGCCGGTGTGTATCTTTGCAATTGTTAAACTGCCAACAACACCAAACATAAATATGTTAGTTAAGTACATCCACAACACACCGGTGTACAGCTAAGTCATTTCATTCCAATACAGTCATGATCTGGTACAGGAAACAGGTATATAATTACACATTTGCTAGTGCCTTTGCCTACAGGTTTTGGGCTCAACAATTGGCAAACAGTAACAGCGGTACACAGCACCTTGCAACAATGCAGTATCATGTCATTCACATCTTATCAACACACACACACATATATATAGGCCTTTCTGGCAGTTAACTCCAGGTTCGACCAGTCTTCTGTGTAGACATGGGCCTAAATCACGGGGGCACGAGTCCCCCAGAATTTGGAGGGGAATGCTAATGCAAATTGTCCCCCCCAGATCTTCAACGTCCACCAAATCCCACTTCAGGCAGAAAATTCAACGTTTTTCTGGCGAGGACACGGACAATAAAATACCGCTCAGAATGCATCAAAACATACTATTTCAAGTGAAAAATCATTTTTTTCTGGAGAGGGGCATTGCCCCCTCCCCAGACTCCTTCCCTGGTGGGTAGGGGTACCCTCTCCCCACATCCCACCCCTCACCCCTACCAAGTCTTCTGGATCCGCCCTTATGTCCCCCAGAATTCCAGCTAGATTTATGCCACTGTGTGCATAGTGGAACATTTTTATTGTCCAAATACCCTTCCTATCACCCAGCAAACGGTGTCAAAGCACCTAAGGAAGAACACATCGAGTGCAAAGGAAATATCATCCAGTGGCGTCGCACTCTTCTAATTCACCAAATGAGCCCATACAAAACAGATAGCACCCCTTTACTGCCTGGTCTTCAATGCCAGTGCCTTGTCAGTTTATGAACAATGTTGACAAAGTCAACGTCTGTCCAAAAATATGCCAAACAGCAGCAGCAGTCTGAATATCTCAACATAAATGCTTGGTATCATTCAGCATAAATACATGATTCAGTGTCAACATCGTTGCAAAGATGCCAACATTTTGGAATTAAAAAGTACAGCTGCGAGTTAATCTCAGTTAATGTAAGATAGTGAATTAATTAATTGGTTGGTCGGGGTTTAACGGCGCTTCTACACAATTCAGGTCATATAGCGCCTTTAAAGTAGAACTATATTATAAATATTAAAATTTAATATGGATTAATTCTTGGAGTAAGATAACTGAAAAAAAGAAAACATAACAATAAATAACAGTAGATTTAGACTGAATGAGTACAATGTAATTACTAATTTATTTAACTGAAGAATTAATTAATTGCACTTACAGTCAATTAATATTTGCCTAAGTTATTATCAAAAATGATGCATGTTGTTTTTAGATACAATCTAGCTATTTGAGGAAAGGGATCTATGACGAAACCACACGACAAAACATGAAACAAAAAAAATTGCTGAGTACAGCAACTTTAAATGCAGAAATAGCAATGCAACTGTAGACAGCAGACACTGGCGACGTTACGCAATTTGCTGCCACTGTGTACGAGAACCAAGAAAACAGCCTGGCGCCCCTGGCAAATATATGGAAATTGATGACTACTTGCTGCAGCCTGGCAGCCAGTGTGATTTAAGTTAACGGTAACGGAAACAGATTCATTCCGTTAATGGATAGAATTTAATTCCGTTAACGATAATAAAAACTGAAAAAAATAAAAATAAAAAAAAAACGAAACGAAAATAATTAACAATTGAAACTGAAAACCAGAAGTACAGTACATACATACTGCACAGCAGGACTGAGCCACAGTCATAGGTAACATGTACAGAAAATTTGATGAAATTTGGACATGGCTTTTGAGATATGCAAGTGGGCAGACATACAGACATGTTGATCGCAGTACTTTACACCCTTCCGAGGGGCACAGTAATAACATAATGCTGTTGTAAACAATGAAAGTTATTATCCACTTATATCCACTTATGAAAAGTGTGTCTCAGGCAGATGTATCATGCAACACTGACAGTTGTAAGCTACAAGTCATTAAACTGCAGGAATACTGTGCAAGGAGCACAGAAAAATGGTTGAAAAGCAGAAACGACCATAAAATTGCGAAAACATGACCAACATCATGAAGGCTGGCATCTCTGCTATTGCTATTATTTGTCATGATTTCTACAGTCACCTATGAGCATTTTTCATTTTCCTATTATGACTCCCAATGGACACTGACACTTGACAGACGATCAATCGCGATGCAGTGATAATTCTTCGTGAAACGACTCAAATACTGCCTGAACTAACAGTCTGTGGCGACGCTACAACACAGCAATAAAGCAGACTTGCATTGAAATTCCATCAACAGAAGTACAACGTTAATGCTACTGATTTATCTATGCGCTAAGTCTTGTAACAGAGTTACAACGACTGTGCCATGAGTGTCGTCTTCAGGTCTTCTTTTTTAGTGGTTGGGTTTGACCATCTTTTACCACAACCTGTCCACGACTTCTCTGGTCCACCTCTTGGTGTAACAACTTTCACTTCGTAATCCGTGCATTTTTTTTCACCCAGTCAATCTCATCCTTGCTAGAAGCATGCCCATACCATCTCAACCTATTTCATTGCACTATACTGTATACTAACTATTCCTAGTCTCTCTCTCAACTCATTACACGTAACCTATCTGCTAATTTAACATCACACATCCACCAGATCATTCTCATCTCAGTCTGCTGAAGCGCCATCTCATTCTCTTTCTTCACCGGCCACGTTTCACTGCCATGTAGCACACAACGCAGCACACAGTTAAGGTGCATAATTTCCCTCTCATAAGAAGGGTCCAAACGTCCTTACGGGTAAACACAGGCGCCAGTTGCCTAAATGTATTCTATCCTTTTCGTACTCCCATCCATGCTCAGCATGTTACCCAAGTAACAGAACTAATCCAGTAATTCCCTGCTTGCATAATCACCTGCATCCACACTGGTTCTAGCTGTAGTAGCTGGTTGTTGTTCTGTACAACCTTTACAAACAAAAGACAACAAAACGTAACACTCACACTGCTTGCTGACAAGCTCATAATAGAACACAACTATAATAAACCTGAGTTTCAATAATGCTTCTAACCTGACAGTTTGACAAGAACTGGGTTGTAAACACTGGTCTGTAACGAACTGTCACCTGTACACAACACATCTGCCATCAGTCCATTGCTCTATATAGTCTAACAAATATGCTGTAAAATGGTTATCAGCCAAGTGGAAAAAATGGCTGTAAGAGTTTTTACATCCCAAACATTGCATACCTGTCTTACAGTGCAACATATGCACAAGTACTATAATTCTACAGGTCAAAGGTAGTTCAAACCGCTGGTGACTTTCGACAGTGGCTAAAATATCTTACTGTAAAACTTCTTTAATGCCGATTATTTGGCAAGTGCCAGAAAACACTTGTTTACACAAGGACATATACCTATACAATATGCACGCATTTTGTCGTAATCAACAAATGAATTTTATAAACATCTGTTCCACTATCAGCTCTTCCTGCTCAAGCTTGGCTACATCATGGGACCAGAGACCGCATGAATCAGAATGGTAATAAGTCTCAACATCTTAAAAACCCATCTTTTCCAGTCTGCATTTAATAGCCACTAGCACCTCTTGATTCATTCTACTAAATGACTATGGCACTTAATCAAATTTTATTACTTACTTACTTACAATAACTGTGCGTATAATGCAGATAGTAGGATGAAAGAGGACTTGAAGTGGCACCTGGGTAGACACTAGTGGCAACGTTTGATAACAAGCAGCCATAGTCTGTCATCATCTTTGTAGCTTCAGCAGCAAGGAGTGAGCCCTTGAGTTAGGCAACTAACTCAACAAGCCATTAATTTTTGGACACTGACTGCACTGATACAATGTGTAAAGTGACACTAACTGCCCACCCCCATCTTCCGGCAACTTCGTTGACACTGTAAACAGCAATCAGTGTAATCATTCGATCATCTCTGTTGCCAACAATGCCTGAGACAACAGTAGCGTAGAAAGTTGTGTTTGACTGAAGTTAAAATAATCTGATATGGACACAATCTGCCATTACTATCACAATACTTGATACAAATCCATACAATGTGATGTATCATGCTGCCAACAAGAATATAAAAGTAGTTTGTGCATATGGTCAAGCACAGAATGGAAAAACTCACTTTGACCAGGCAGAACTTTTGTTGGCAAAGCAAATGCTGGTGTACCCGGAACACTCAATATGTAGCCCTCTGGCAGCAACGTACCAGCTGATGTAGAAGGCGATGCCAATACCAACCCTGAAGGTGTCGTATAAAAATATGTAGTACCAGCAGCAGCTGACTCAGAACCAGGTCCACTCACTGCTTCAAATACAACCAAACATACAATACCAAACAAGAATGTTGACAATTAACGTGTCAACTGTCAACATAATGGTCACCCAACCTTCTGCAGTCTGACCAAGGCATCTCCACATATGAGCATTTAAACATAATAAAACCAAACGATCACAACTGGCTTACTGAAGGCCGTGTATGCATGCATGCATGACGAACTCAAACAAACAACCATCTGCCACCTGGCAAACTGGAAAAAACATATGCGATGCTCTTTGGTTCTGGCCCATTCGCTCTACTGCCTGAAAACATGATGGCATACACAACTAGATGGAAAGTACTCTGAGACAGTACAACTCCCAGCGAAAGCGAAATTTGGGGGTTTTGTCGCCAACACTTGGCGATTGTTTACATTTTATGGAGTTTTTTTGACCGTTACTTCCACATCCCTCTACCGATTGTAACAAAACACGAACTTGGTCTTCTCTTTCCCCCTAGGAACTGTCCCATAAAATTTGGTACAAATCCATCCACAATCTTTTTAGTTATCGTGGTCACAGACAGACACATAGACACACACACAAACCAACACCGGTAAAAACATACTCCCTCGCTTTCGCGGCAAGAAAAATGGAATTACACAATGTATTGCACTGTCATCAGAAGAGGACCGAGCCACAGCCACAGATACGTTTACAAAAAAGCGAAATTTAGACATGTGGTGTTTGAGATATACAAGCAAAAAAACAGACAAACAAACAGACAGATATACAGTCATGGTGATCACCACACTTTGCACTACTACCTGCTACTACTTACATGCGAATTAATCATGCTATACTACTGCTGCATTTGAAAGGGCTTGCAGTAGGTGAATGACCTTGAAGGTCATTCAAGGTTATTGGAAATGCTGCTATTCAATAGGCCATATATCACTTCGTGTTAGTGGTCTATTAGTGCACCGTTTCCAAGGCATTATCTCATTTACAGTAAATGTGACTGCCTAGGACCTCGAGAAGTCATTCATTTTTGAAAAGAGAGTAAAAATTACTAATTAATTAATTAATTACAAATTACATACACTTTCCGATTCATGTGTAAACATATCATAGATAATACATACTACATTTCCGGAGGCATCGGAATTAGAAAGGTTTCAAACTGCAAGTCACTTCCATGGTCACTCACGGGTAAGTATACAGGTAAGTACCACTTTCTCAATAAACTATAAATGACTGCAAACATGTGCTTGCATTTTTGTATTTATAAAATAACATAACAATAATTGACTACTATGTCCCTTTCATTTTACAAATAACATTAGTGAAGAATCTCTACATTATGCATGCCAAACATTAACCTCTGTTTACCTGAGAGTGAAATTACTTGATTGGTGCCTGGAATCTGATACAAATGCTGCGGTTGTTTGGGTATCTGCTTTACTGGCACTGTTGGTGTTTTAGGAAAACATGCTGAAACAATTTTACATACAAAGGTGAATGCTTACAGCTAGGTTTCTGACTTGCAACACCAGCTGCCATTGTCATTAACTGGCCTTTAATCTGACGAGCAATTATAATTAGCTGCATTCTAGCTAACACACTGCTATAAAACCCGAAAATTTCTGTACACAACAAGAGTGGGCCCAAACATCTTCCTACCAAACCAAAGTGTCCTAAAAATGGACATCTCCCAATAGAACCATGGCAGTTCCTCAGTTATCTTCCTACAGAACCATGGTAAGGTCCTTGAACAAGTATATGACCAGTATAATCAAACACCACGCTACCCAATCAGGGTAAGCTCCCAAACGAGGAACCAGAGTGGGGCCAAAATCATTTCCTTACTGAGTCAGGTTGGGTCCCAAAACATCTCCATACAGCACCACGACAAGCACCCAAACATCTCCTACAAAATAAGCAATCTCATTTGAGGAACCCACCGCACTGCACTGCACTAGGCCTAGGACAATAGCAGCAATGGCCTTCAGAGACAGTTACACAGCAAATTTTGTGTATCATTCTACCCTCATTTCTTTTAGGTGGCACTTCATCAAAGTGGGCATAGCACCTTACCCACTGGGGTTAGTCACTTTGTTTGAAATGGTTTCAGGAATTAAAAATTAGCCCCAAGTCGACTCTTCGCAACTGACGTTACTGCCAAGTTCAAAGTCACGTGACAAGAAAACTAGGACAAATATCGTAAATCTGGCCCTATGAAATCTGGGTACTGTGCCCTAATTTAGAAATCAGTGGTCAGTTGCCAGCGCCCATTGTAAATGGCGGAGGGGATAGCTTTTGAAAATGGCAGTATTTCCAGATTTGAAAAGCTCGTGATGTTGACCTTGACCTTTGATCAGGTCATACTGCATATCGTCGTGCATCAGTCATCGACCTCTACCTACATGCCAAATTTCACTGAAATTGAATTAACTTTTTGTGGACAGACGTACGTACATACGGACGTACATACGTACATACACACTGACAAGCATTTGAGAGACTGGCTTTAGCTAGTGAGGGTGACCATAAAAAAATCGATACACCAACAGCTCTCAAAAGCCATAAAAATGACATTCGTGAGTGACAGAACATCAGCACGATGCATATAATTAGCATCCAGAATCACCAGGAAACAAAAACATCGTTACACATACAGCCTTCCGGCTGGTCGGTGCGGACATCAGAGGAAGCAGCCACAACCACGGGATGTTCTTGTCGCAGGTTAACAGCGACTGAATCTGAAGCAGACTTGCCAGGCAGCAAGCCATGTGTACTGACAAACTGAGAAATATCAACTGTCTGTATATCACTCAACTTCTCATATGGACTCAACAGCGGCATTTGAACCTACACAAACAGCATCGGTCATATACAAATCCCAGGTACAATCGACACGTCAGTGAGAACGCTACTCACTACTTTAATCTCGGTCTGTTGACCGTAGGCCTAGTTGTGTATACAGTGCAAGTAGCAACATACAGCTGTTTAACATGGCGGAGGGTATCGTATTGTGATATTTTGTGCAGTATCATATTGCATCCACCGTTTCCACCCACTGCCATATCGTGCCATCACTAGCAATGACGCGGCGACTCTAACGTCAGTGTATGCATGTTGGTATGTGCTGCAAACACTTCTCATCCCTTTGCTGCCAGATCTGACACCTCCACCGTCACAAGAGGGTACAAAGCAGTCTCAGCTCTGCTCAACGCAAAGCGGTCATCAAGCGACATGCATGTGTCATTTGAAAGTCTACTATCATTAGCCCAGTTGTGCCTCCATGTGTGACACTGTGTGTAGTCGTGCGTGCACTCATGTTGCTGAAGTTTGTACGGGAATTACAATTATCGAACTTCTAACAGATGCTGCGGAGTATGCAGCATTATAACTTTAAAAATGAGCAGCCAGTCAGATAACAGATATGGCCAGTGCTGTATGCTACCCTTGCAGGCATGGTATGAGTCAGGAATTCAGCGGTCAGCTTGTTAAGTAGTCTGCTCAATAGCCAGGCAAGCCATGTAAAGTGACACTAAGTGCCCCATCCCATCTCCTTTGTTGACATCGCCAACGATGATCAATGCAAGCCATTCAACCTTGTCTGTCCGTTGCCAGCAACACCCATTACGAGTGTAGTACAGAATATCATATTCATCTGATGAAAAGATGTCCAGATATGGATATAATACGATATGCTACTGATATCGAAATACTCAATACGAAACGACAGATCACGCCATCACTAAAAAAATGTTTGTTGGATGAAGTATACATATCGTAGTCATTACCGGCTGTGCCTGCAATTTCTCGAGACGATCCAATAAAGGCATTGGCTGAGGTACGCCAGACATGTGATTGGCTGCCGTATTTTTTACAGGACTAAACTCGGACCTGTCTGTATTGTTCGTGCCAGCCGCAGCACCAACAGCAGCTGCTGGTGGCGCTGCTGCTGCATTCAGCTCAGATGCCGCCGGCGAATCTGGAGAGTTGAGACAAGTCTGAATGAGTGCCTTGCCATTCTCACTGGTTATCATTGGCTGCAGCTTGCGAGTGGCGAACGTGTACACATGGCCAGTTTCACTCGCCACCAATAGCATCACTTCAGTTCCAGTAAGTACTGTCAGTTCATATGCCTACCACACAGCACAAAGTGAACAGAAAAACACGGATATATAAAACAAGTAATAAAACTAAAAACAATGTGCAAATCCAGTCTCGTTTAATGAAATACACTAGATGATCGAGATCAAAATGGTGATTTTTTTAGGAAAATCGAACGGAATCGATATCGCAATTTTTGAAGCGTCACTCAATTCCGACACCGTATCACCCTAGAGAGAAAAGCGATTGGTGCAAGAAGTCACAGAATGGGTTTTACACCCCCGCGAGTCCGATCACGACAAGTGTGGATTTTATATCTTCGACTCCAAATATTAACAGGGTGAAAAAATCGGAAATCATATCTACATAGAATTCATTATAAAAATCAGATCGAAATAGAACTAAGAGGAAAAACCACAATCGTCACATCACTAAAATACACGTAACGTTAACTGTAGTCTAATTAAATGCACCGCCACCAGTGTTTGCCTGTGACCAGGGTTCATGACAGTGCACTTACCTATCCAACTCCGTTGTATTTTGCAATACTCAGTAAAAAGTTAAAACAACTACAACATGGACTTTGATGCTTCAGCATCAAGACTTTGATGCTTCAGCATCAACGTGGATGCCTTCGCCATCACATCTGAAGCAAGGTATGACCTTGTCTTTTGACCTCCAAAATATAAGCAAGTGATGAGTAGTGGTTATTCCTCTAAGTTTCAGAGACTGCTCAAATAGTTTGTGAGATATGGTGTTCACCAGATTCCACCTCGACGGCCTACTGTGACCTTGACCTTTGACCTCCAGAATCTTACAATGTAGGGGCTACTGAATATTTCGTCCGTTTTATCAAAATTGATCAAGCCATTCACGAGATATTGTGGTAACAATGTCTGACCAAAAAAATAAACGAACAAACAAATAAACAAATAAAACAATGGGGCAGCCTAAAAACATAATACCTTTGCCGACTGTTGGCTGACGAAGGAATAACAAAACTACTTATAGCCATTATGCAGGTCAACCTATGCCAACCATCAACCACTGCTAAGAACTACAGGATTTTGCTGGAGCAAGTCTTTTCTGCCCACAGGCCCTTGCTGACTGCAACTAGTGAATTCAGATTAAAGATGCTAGACTGCTAGAGTTCTTGTCAATGGTGTTACCAACACTGTCTCCGAAAGTTACACAATCTCATCTAAGGTTATTGCGTACCACACAATGGTTGATCTATAGTAACGGATGTATAAAACAGAACAGTTAAGGTGTTCTATTTACAAGATGTCAACTAACTCTGTTATTTTGTATTAAGGACATCTGAAGTGTTGATGATATTTCTGCTCAAGATACAAACTAGCAGACGTAAGTTTTATTGATCAACGCCATCTGTTACATTTTAGAACTCTATGCTAAAATCGGAGTTTAGTTGTTGTTGTATTGGACTCTATGTTGAGAAAATGGATGATTTTTTTGCTATATATTTTATATTGATAGAGTAGTAAA
>Ga0209780_1002890_pt1 | contig 12506 bp, 9 predicted proteins | sample WorMetexBAHAMAS2_FD_187384 | JGI IMG/M metagenome (GOLD analysis project Ga0209780, IMG submission 187384) | Marine gutless worms symbiont microbial communities from Max Planck institute for Marine Microbiology, Germany - Inanidrilus exumae... | ecosystem: Host-associated > Annelida > Digestive... | reverse complement strand
GTCATTTCCTGGACGTTAGTTGTATATCTTCTGTCTGTTTGTCCTCTATTTTATGTTGGTGGACCTTGAAGTTTTTTACTTAGGCCACCTTAAAAATCTCTATACAATACAACAATACAATCCACACATGCCAATAGGCAAGGTGTTGATCGGCTTCACTGTTTGTTTTTGTTTGTTTGTACGGTTATGGATTTCTCCGACGAGGATAAAGCTAGCGGCGTCAAATTTTGCACGGTGGTTCATCGGCGTCCTGCGCAGGGAATCTCCCATTTTTGGGGGATACTGTGTCCAGATGTAGGCCTATTTCGCTGTTCATCGTATCTTCCGTGCACTGCAGTCGTTCACCGCGTGTGTAGGGCAGGTACTACGATGGACGGCAGGGACTGCACTGCCGCGTGACCAGCATTTGACTTCCATTCCATTAGTTGGCTGTATACGTTGGCATTTCCTCGTAGTGCGTTTCTTGTTAAACCTGTTTTATCTTTGCAGTACAAAGTAGCAATGTTCGAGCAGACTGGACAGACAGTGTCAGAGGTTTCAATTTGATATTGGCTGTAAGATCTGTCTAAACAAAACAAGCAAGGGAAGCAGTATTATTCACCTGTTGACGTCATGGCTAAATTTAAGCATACAAGCTACAAATTACGGCCTCATACCTAGCCCGCATGAAGGCGGTAGTTCGGTAACCTCACAAACGAACATTCAGAATTATTTTCCTATCAATAAATGACTTTTACAGAGACAGAAAATTGTTATTAGTAGCAGGCTGCCAAAATGGCGCATAGGCCTACTGCATGCCGGATAACTGTTTTTTTGTGCAGCGTAAGCTGTTGTTTTTTAGATGACTAAACTGAAGATCGACAGCAATCCGTTTGCAAAAGGATTTCGCGACATCTGTCGTTTCAGCAGTTTATCAGTAATCAGGTGAGAACTGTGTAGCCTAAATTAGTCTAAAAATAATAATGGCATCCATTTATTGAACAGCACTCTTTTTACGTGGGTGTGATTATTCACTTTTATTCAATCACACGTTTAACTGTAAACCTTTATTAGAGCAAACGCGTGCTACTAAATATTGTGTAGCTTAGGCCTATATAACACATACAGGGGCGGTGCAAAAATCCGACCATGGCCACTATTAGGCCTAGTCATAAAGGCGCCAAATATTTGACAAGGTAGAACAGCAACATGTGTTGTAGGATCGTTAGTAGCAATTTACTGCTGATCGAATCTGATGGCGAAAGAATTTTGACAAGAGCCTTTTGACGATTATGCGCTATCATAATTTGTTCAGCACCGCATGAATTTCGTATTACACGATGTTCGTGTCTCTTCCATGCAACGACCACGGATGCAGCTTAATTACGAGTTTTACTCCCGCTACAGCGTGAATACTTCACACAATTAACTATGAAAAGAAATTGCTACAAAATCGATAAAATACGTCGATTACGCAGACAGAGACGCGCGATGATATAATTATGAGCTCTGGAGTTCGGGTATTGGGATCGGGTCTGCCGGTGCTGCCATCTGGCGAACTCGACGAAACGTCTACGCGTCGTCTCGTCGTCTCCGATTCTAGCGCATTCCCTCATTATATAAAAAATGACGTCATCCACAAAACCGGAAGTATATAGCATATCGCATTGCCGTCAAAGGATGAACGAGCCACGGCGACCGGTAACATGTACAGAAAATTGCGTGCAATTAGGTCTTGTGTTCTTTTGAGATATGCGAGCGAACAGACAGACATACGTACAGACACATCGATCGCAATACTTCGCACCCTCAACGGAGTCGAAGTAAAATGTAGGGTATTCGTGTGCACACTTACGCCTACTGCTTCAATTCCGTCTACAAGAAGACTGTGCGCGTTATTATGCTGGCCGCGTCTAGCAGTAAGCCTAATGTAACGGTCCGGCGTCCGTCTGTCCGTCTGTCTGTCTGTCCCATCTTTTTTTCTAACTATAGCGCTCGGCGCATACTCAACGTGACTCACGAGGGGGCAGCATGCGACACTGCTAGCGTACATTTCGGCCCGACAGTAAGGAAGAGCGACGTATAATTGTTGTTTGTGTACATGAATATTCAGGAGGTCGGAAAAGCAGACTGCTGTTGGCTACAAGTGCCTCGGCGCCGTCGGAGTGCTTAACAGCGGCAACAGGGACCGACCAAGCGCCTTCAACTACGAGTTGAAAACAGCGACAACAATTTCGCGCCAGCAGTCATGACGCCTCTCACACAATGAGTAGATTCGTATGCATAATTAGGCAGCATCCCAGCGGTAGCTTGCGATAGCGGCCTATTGCTACGCACGGAGTAGCGTGGTCGTCGGTTTGTCTGTGTGTCTTGTCTGTTGGTCACGTTCGTGAGCCCTGCAAAACGGCTGAACTGATCGCGATGCTGCTTGAGATGGTGACTCGGGTGGGCACAAGAAAGTTTAAGGGGCCACTGGGTGCAGATAATCCCAGGGAAGGGGCAATTTTGAGAAGGAAAAGTGGCGGCCCATTGTAAAGTGCAGGGTTACTGTACCGTGAGCTGTACAAAAGGCTGAACCGATCACGATCAACATGCCGTTTGGGATGTAGACTCGGGTAGGCCCAAGGAATATGCATTAGAAGGGGTCGAAATCGCCCACAGGAAAGCGCACTTTTGAGGGTGCCTGTGCCACCAAAAACCGATGTAATATTGAGATATGCAATAACGGCTGAACGCTTAAATTCGTGCTCATGACCTCGGCAATATGCAGGTGTAGTGCATTAGGAGATCAACATTTGCGCTTACGAGAAATCATCTATTTAATAGTATGAAGTATGAATTTGCCAGTTAACTCACCGCTAATAACGGCTGGTTAGACGCCTGGGCCGTTCGGCGCGTCACGCTTTAACGAATGAGATCGCATGCCTAAAAATAGTACTCACGGACAATAGTGATGCGCGACTCGTTTAATGCTATAACCGTTTAAACGAAACGTTTTTCGGGGTGCAAACGATTGAACGATTGTGCGCGGAGGCGATGCGGCCTCTCGTCAAATTACTTTAACCACTTACTTTTTTAATTGTACCCATCAGACGTACTAACTGTATAACTCGAGGTTGCACTGACCAGTTTAGCACAAAGAACTCGAAAACACAGTTAAATTGTGTATGTGTCGTGTGCACATGTGGTGCTGCCGTCTGGTGAATCAGAATGCATAGGGCCTACGTCACATTGTAACGTGCACCGTAGCCGAAAAAGGAACATTTTAATTTTTTGACTGTGAACTTTGACTGTGACCGTTGACCTTGGTCTTTGAATTTGACCTTGTACTTGCATGCACATCGTAAGAGGCCGTGTGGCCCTTATGTTGCTAATAAATGAAGTTAGGGTTAAGTCAACCATAGTCACGCGAAGATCGATAACATTTTCAACATTATCCCTGCTATGCTTACAGTGTTTGCTTTGTCATTTCATCTTGTTTGTTGTGCGTTTGTGCATATCGAAAACGGCAGCAAATATCTCAAGAACACCTAGCGTCGCTTGATTTTCTCAGTTCAAAGTGCAAAGGTCGTCACTGATCATTCGTTGTCACTGCCGCAGATGTGAGAAAGTTTGGCAGCTAATTTCCACCATAGTCTATTCATTGTGACAGAGCCTATAGCTTACGCGAAACGTCTCGTGTGTTGCGCGAATCTGAACTGCGTTTCTGGACGTCCAATATCATCTCGTTTGTTAATTTGCTGTAAAAAAAGTTCATAGCTAACTTCGGTCTGTAACGTAGCGGACAGTTAGCATTTTATGCTACGTTTTATTAGTCGGTTGCAGTTTCCAAATGTTAATTATATATGAAACAAGTAATTATTTATGTATGTTAAACGTTATGCACTGCAACAACAAACGACGTGCGTCAAAGCGTATCAGTAGGCCTATAACAAGCCATGAACAGTTTATGTATGGTTTATAACATTTCGAAACGTTTCTTCTGACGCTGCGTCACGTCGAAGGCAACCAATGATATGTAGAGCATTAGCCTACCTACAGCGATTGTGTGTGCAAATGTTAAATACAACACTAGAACACAAATAACAATCGAGCCTTGCAACAACGCAGACGACGCCTGTAGATAATGCAGCATCGATGCGCCCTGCATCGTTAACACCGTCAACGAATAGTCTACAAGAATCTCAGCTACCGCAGAGGGACCGCGCGACGCGCTACGTTAGAAAATTCGTGCTATGTTTCACGAACTGCTGGAGTTATAAAGGTTTCAAACAGCAAAAGTGACCTTCAAGGTCATTCAAGGGCATTGGCAATGGTGCCATTCGAGGCCACATACGATTTCCTATTAGTCTTCCATTGATACTATGTCTCTATCTTGCACTGTTTCAGAGATTTCCGAGATATTATTACATTAAAGAGGTCATGTGACTTTGAACACATCCTTTTGGGAGTAATATATCATTCATGCATTCTTCGTACTCCTATCTGTATCAATCAGTACACAAAATTTGAAGTGTCTAGCTTTACCAATCACAAAGATATGATTGGGGCAAAATTAAAAAAACGGGTCACTTGACTCTGACTACGCCTCTTTTAGGGGTGGTTTGTCACACCGTACGCTAGGATTTGATACAGTCAACCTGCTTGCAAAATTTGACGATTATAACTTCAGCCGTTCCAGATATATCATTGGGGGCGTCACAATTTAAAGCGGGTCACGTGACCCTGACCACACCCCTTTTGAGGGTGATTCGTAATCCTTATGCTGGGACTTGACATAGTCTACATGCACGCAAAATTTGACCAGTCTAGCTTCAGCCGTTCCGGAGATATGGTTGGTGCCCACCAAATTTAAATGGTTCACGTGACCTGACCATGTCGCTTACAGGGACAGTTTGGCATCCGTGAACTAGCACTGTCTACGATCAACCTATCTACCAAATTTTAAGTCTCTATCTCTACTCACTACGAAGATACGAAGGGCGATACAAAATAGCGAAAATGGGGTGGTTTGGGTTTTTATGGGTCACTCAAGGTCACTGGAGATAGCGCCATTCGATAGAACGCATACGAGTTCCTATTAGCGGGCCATAGTAATTATGTTCCTATCTTGCACCGTTTCTGAGATATAGCGAGATGGTGGTCGAAAATTGCCAATTTGCACCTACCCTACCTCTATTTGGCACCACCGTTGGGGGTGACTCCGTTGGAATTTCGCCGATCGCCGAGATTTTTGGCACCAGAAAACTAGATCTCTGGGCTATCGTACGGCGTTGTATGCGTGATCCTATGTTTAGCCGTTTTAGGACAGTGCCGAGTTGTGACAGACGGATGGACAGACAGACACACGACGACAGCATATACCGCGCTAGCATAGCGTCGCGCGGTAACAAAACTGTCGATACCGGCAAATCACTGGCAAGATATTTTGGAATAATAAAGCAAGTAACGAGTGGACAATGCATCGTTAGTCAGCGGCAATCGATCAAAAATTACGATACCTCGCGTGTTAGCGATACGAAGTCACTTTTCTCTTCACGGCTCATACTGCAACTTCCTCGAGAACATCAGTCTTTCAGCGCTCCAGCACAGTGAATGACAGGAAATATCTCAGCCGTTCCATACATCTCAGCTCTTGCGTGTGTTTTAAGCCATTTGGTAACGGTAACAAGATGCTGTCGGAGACGGCAGACTTCGTCCCAGGTGCCGCCACCTGGCGAAGTGGGCGAAACATACGCGTCGTCTTTAATTCTGGCGTATTCGGTCCATTGTATGAAAACACGACGTTATCCACAAAACCGGAAGTACATAACATATTGCAATGCCGTCGGAGGAGGACCGAGCCACGGTCACAGGTAACACGTAAAGAAAATTTAATGAAATTTGAACGTGCGGTTTTGGAGATGTGTGAGCGGACAGACAAACAAACAATTAGACAGACATACAGACACGCAATACTTCGCACCCCTACCGAAGGCGAAGTAACAATCAAGACGAAAATCTGACCGAACATTTGTAGAACTTGAATATGAAAACTCAAGTTAACGACGGCCACGACGGTCGCACCAGTTTCAACGTGCTGAAAGCTACGATCACTTGGACGTGTGCGCATCACCGGGTAGCGTGTATGAGATCCAGTAACCGAGGTTGAAGAGCAGGAAGGCGAGCGGGAAGCATTTACGTGAAATCTTGTCGACGCGCCGCGCGGCATACTTGCTGTCGTCGTCCGGGTCGTCACCGATGGTCACCTGGACGGTCGCGGGGGCGGAGGCGCGCGCCCCGAGCGGCGACCGCGACGGCTGAGGCGGTGATCGGCGCTTACAGGATCGCGACCGCGCTGTCGTACCCTGCAACGCAGCAACGCAGGTCGAGACGTACGATTAGGAGGACACAGCTGTTGTGCAATCAGTTACCTCCGTCACAGCTTGGTGGGGGCAACGGTTTGACCCGAGTTTGTCTGTTTGGTAGCAGAATAGCTCGAAAACTTATGGGTTCATTTTCATAAAATTCGGGGAATAGGTAAAACAAGAAGAGTTGACTATGTAGTATATATGCATGGTTCCGTATGTCATGTTTGGTGTTGAAATGTTAGATGGTGAAGGATTTTACCGCGCGACGCTATGCTAGCGCTGTATGCGCCATGGCCCTGTGTCCGATCGTCTCTCCATCTGTCCGTCCTTCACATCCTTCACAATCTGGTGTTCTATTAGAACAGCTAAACATATCATCATGCAAAAGGCGAGCATAGGAGTCACGATCTTCGGCATCAGAATAGTAGAGTCCGTAGGTTACCACGCAGCGTCGATTTCTTTACGACCGTTTCAGTCGTTTTAACAGAGGAACGGCATGTGACGGATAGACAGACGGACGAGCGGAATTACTGCATCCGTGCCTCGCTATGCATAGCTGTGTCATGCTGACGGGCGATAAAAATTGCCGCTGCAACAACGTTGGATTTACGGGCATGCCCATAAGCCCGACTAGAAGAATCCAGCACCCACAAGAGCGCCATGACTCACGCCGGCAATGTTTTTTGTGCCTTGACCTTTGACCTTTTGACCTTCAAAATAAATGGGTTTCCACTTTCCAGAACGCGTGGTGAACCATCTCTGTGTCGAGCTTAGTGATCCTAGCCGCACCTGGTTTTGAGATATCGTGTGAAAAACAGACAGACAAACAAACAGACACATAAATGACGCTGAACACAATAACTACGCCGTCGGTTTGGGTAATAAGCCTTGATGGCGTGTATGGAGGGCTCGGGCGTTATTACTGAACCCGTGCCCCGCAAAACTGCCCTAAATCGTGATTCGTGGAGAATAGCTGTCCACAATTTTTTTAATTTATTTATCAGCAGCCAAATACAATAAAGAAAACAAGTCTATATAAGCACAAATAGGCACATTGAAGAGCTACCAGGCCTAATGGCGCTGACGGTAGCCATGACACAATTAAGCAGCAGTACTGTAACACAGTAGTTCAGACGTAAAGTCACACTTGGACAATAGACCTTTAAAAACAAATACAGACGATGCATTACGAACATCATTTGGTAGACTGTTCCAACAATTTAACCGTCGGCAGGCAAAAGAGTGAGCCCTGCTACTGACATTACAGTGTGGTTTTCAAAATTTTAAAATCGCCGCGAGTTCTATCGTCAAGCCGAACATTGAACAGAGCATCAACTGCAACCACACTTCGGAATGAAAACGGTTGAAGACGAGACAAGACAAGACAAGACAAGTCCTGCAATTAAAGCGTGCCACTGCACCTGATGCATCAGAGTGGTCTGTCGGCAGTCAGCGGCTGACTGTTTGGAACGGACGGCCTTGGAGCGAGGCGATTTCTTATCAGCGTCGTCGTCGACGGCGGCGTCGGCCAGCTTGTCGGGCCGCCGCGCCAGCACGTTGACGATGGCATACTCGATGAGCGAGGCGAAGACGAACACGAGGCAGACGATCATCCAGACGTCAATCGCCTTGATGTAGGACACTCGCGGCAGAGAGGACCGCGCGCCGCCGCTCATCGTCGTCGTCGTCAGCACGGTCAGCAGGCCGAGCGAGACGCGCGCCGGACTCGCGTCGACGTTGATCCAGAACGACACCCACGACAGGATCACGATCAGGATCGACGGAATGTAGACTTGGATGAGGAAATAGCCGATGTCGCGGCGCAGCACGAAGACAATCTCGAGGCAAGGAAACTCACCTGAGCCAAGCGACGACAAACAACACGTAAATCACGCAACTGATCTTTACTGTTAAGCATAAGCGTAAGTAAGTAAGCTTGTCATTCCAAAAGCTAAAATTGCTTTTGGAATAACAAGCTTACTTACTTACTGACACTAATGGTTAACATTGTAACTGGTAGGCCTACTTGGAATCCAAATTCTTATACTAGTACTGGTACTTCCGAAACAAGTACTTGTCCCCCATATAAAATAAAATTTATAACTAAAAACGTCTATGCTTTTGAAACCCACTTGGGTCATTCAAATGGTATTGTAACACGTTTTTTCTGATGACGTGATACGTTATAGTATTGACAATGTGCTCTTATAATAAACACTGTCATTCTAAAAATAAAATTTCTAACCAGAGTTTTTGAATAAATACTGACTTTGTAAACCGGTAACAAATTGTTTTTGTACTTGCACTTGTGACAGCTCTACTTGTACTCTGTATGATTACTTAAAACTCTTGAACTGTTACTGGTAATTGTGCCACAAGAGCTACGAGTGCATCTTATGCGTGGCTTTAAATGCAAACTCTGATCAATAATAACTGACATTATTATTGTCTGTGGTGGCGAAATGTACTGTTTTGACCGCATTTTGTCTGTTTGTTAGCACAATAACTCAAAAATATGGGTGGAATTTCATGAAGGTAATATTTATAGGATTAGTAGATAGTCCAGCAGTGAGTTAGTATGAAAAGTGAACGTGAAGTTGGAAAAACTAGTTACGGCGCAGTGCGGAAGTGTCACGCCCACACCACAGAGCAATATACACCATGGCCCATAAACATTGGCGTCGCCAGCTATGGGGCACTGGGGCACGTGCCCCCTCGACTTACAACAGTTTAATTTTTTTTCAGTGTACTTTAACCTATACAAAGTCTGACAACGACTATGTGTTGACAGTCGCCTAGTGTAAACACCCAGTAACTTTTGTGCCCCTCCTGGCACCAAATCCTGGCGACGCCACTGCCCATAAAAATGCGCAACAATATTTTTGACTATAAGTCCCGTATTTATTGGTAAATGTTTACACTTTTTGCACTAACGGAAACAGGAAAGAATAGGCCTACTCTACAGAAATTGTAAAATTTTACACTTCGCCTTAACCGTGCCTTAAATTACGGCAATATTATCTGCAGTTTGGGATAACCGTGGCCGACTACTTCCTGCAGTGCAATTGATCGAACTGGTTGTGCGCAACTTTCTCAAAAAGTCTACAAATTTTCGTCTTTTCAGTTTTTGTAATAGAATTCCTTTTAAATTCCCGACGGTTTTGATCAAAATTTTATCTTCAAAACTCAACACATTTCATTTCATTGTAATAATAATATTAGTATTACGCAAGAAGTAACTCGACGAAGACTGAACACTGCAGTGTGACGCAAAAATGACGTCATCCGACCGTTCAGCAATTAAATTGTAGGCGGCAGTGGCATTGCAGTGTGTTACGCGCTTCCATTTTTTGGATAACGTCACGTTTTTACATAATGGAGTGAATGGACTAGAGTCAACGACGACGCGTATGTTTCGCCCAGTTCGCCAGGTGGCGGCACCGACGGCAAAGTTTGTCGTCTCCGACTGCATCTTGTTGGGATGCTGAGTTCGAAATGCCGCCTCGCCCGGGGACAAATGCCCCCTTGGCCCTTGACCCTCGCGCCGCCATTGCTCAGTTCAGTGAAAGATTTATGGCGACTATGAGCTGGTTGCGGTGTCTTCATACCGGCCGTGTAGTTCTGTGAACAGTCGCGTTGTGTGATGTTCTTGAGCTTGAAGTGCGGCAGCTCCACATCATCGTCTATCTCGACAGCTTTTTTCATGAACGAGAAAACTAAGATGTCCATCGTGTATCCAACTGCAAACACCGTTCACCTTGGACATGTAGGCTACGTACGTAAACACGTACGTATAGTCAGTATACATAGGGTGACAGCGACGTCGACGTAACTTCATCATTTCTATCTATGCCAGCTGTTCTGGCCGCCATGATGTAGAACAAGAAAATAAACATTTCGCAGCCATTACAGTCATATCGCCGATCTGGCGCTAGCACTAAGCTTTTCTTAATCTCACTGAATCCGTTAACTTAACATCGCACAGTACGACATCATGGCCCTCAACATGGAGATCGTATCGTCATCACAGATTGACAGATTACTGTGACGTCACTTCACCAGACGTTCTACGCCTACGCTACAAACGCACAATCAGGTGTTTTCCGTCTGTAGTGTAGGCGTGTGTAGTTCGGTGATTTCTATATGTTCCTGGGTAGGTGATTTTCGCCGTAAGCTTCGCCAACTCCCATTCTGAACAAAAATACTCCCGCAAGCAAAATCTACAGAAGCGGGGTGAGAGGAACAAGTATGTTTGTAGTCGTAACACTAGGAATGCTGGCCGCGTCGCGTGCTGTCCCCTGGTGAGGCATGTTAAGTATGCGCCGACAGCACAGACAGATAGACGGACGGACGGACGCTAAACCGTTACATCATGCTTTCTGTTAGACTCGGCCAGCGTAATAAGAACACGGAAGTCCTCTCAACTGCCAAACCACAGTTAGTCTATAGGTTACTTCTATTATGTGCAATTTAAGCCTATTACTGAACAAACACGTTTGTGGCTGGGCACAGTTATCAGGCCACAACAAATTCAGTTGTCTTACGAAATACGTGACTTTGTAGTGTGGCGTATGCATGGTAAGAATGTAAGCGCTATACAAATCTACGTGTTTAGCTTTAAGTGATAAGCCTATATACTACTATTAAGCAGTCACAACTGACAAGTCACTATGATAATCCATTGGATGCGATACTTCGCTGTGCGCGTAGCCAACTTAATCTACCGGATGAATATAATGGAAAGTTGACGAAAAAGAAGTTAAACTTAAGTTAATGTTTGAAGATAACACAGTGCGACACTCACAGCTCTCAAACTGCATCGGGCATTTTTGCGTATCGAGAGGATATTTCTGCAGCTTCATCGGACACGACAACGTCGTCGAGATTCTATCGCACACCATCAGATTTCCACGTTTCAATTAAAAAAGTGCAGCACTTCGCTACGTTTTTAGCCCGCCCGGCGTCGCATGCCGAAAAGCTTATGTTCTGCCGATATTATTTTCTTTCGTCATCATCATCATCATCATCATCATCATCATCATCATCACCATCACCATCATCTTTTTGTTTTTCTTTTAACAGTCCTCTTGCAGACCGATTATCTCAGAATATACTGGACCGATCTTCACCAAATTTTCAGGATAGGTATACACATGTGGGTGGGCATGATCAATCTTACCTTTTTCGCGGTCGCTCAAGGGAAGTTCCTATAGTAACGGATTTTTTTGCGCAAATCGACGAAAATTTGCATACCCCGTCCCCACCTTCACTCTGTGCGCTGGCACCTCCATGTGCCGATGGCACCTCCATGTCTGACAAAAATTTGATGAACTTTGGTCCAGTAACATATAGGTTTTGCAGGGGCGTGTGCGCCAAGCTGGCTCACGCTGGGCTTTGCCATGCATCTAGTTAAGTAAGTAATAAAGTAAGTAAGTACGTAAGTAAGTAAAACATTTATAAAGCTCCGTAATTAATACTCGTAAATGAATCAGAAACCTGGGTTAGCCGCTATAGGGAGAAACAAATGGGTTTTGAGATGCTTTTGGAATAAATGCAGCGTTTGAGATGAACGAATAGGGCGGGAAACAGTTCCAGATCGTCCATACTGCAGTAAGGAATAAAAAAAGGCTTCCCATACACGTTTCGCGAGTCTGTCAGCGGCAGCGGAGACTCTTGTGTTATACGCATGCTATTTTATCAGTCGTATTGACATAGACTTGTGGGGATATGACCCCCCATTCTGCTGATGCGTCGCAAGACAGAGCATCATCTCTTCATGCCTCCGCTATCAAAATACAAACTGTTCTATAATCTCCTACTTATACTATTGCAGTACGATCTGCCTTTCAGGAGACGAGCTAACAGACGGACAGACAGTCGACGAGTTGATTCTTATAGGATCGACGCAAGCAACTGTTGCTACTGATGTTACCTCTCGAATATATTCTATTGTGGTTAGTTGTATCGTTTCAACAATAGAATGGTTTAATTTAAACAACTGAGTTGCGTCTTAAATATACTATGCAGTTTTATACTTTTACTCATAACTCTGTTTATATAATTATGTCTTCATATACCATTTCACCGAGTTGCAACTGTGTTCTCTCAGTTGTTAAATAGACAAATATGTTACGTTAGGCCCTATATATTATGTGAGAACTTAGAAGGACCATGGGC
>Ga0209780_1002889_pt1 | contig 12510 bp, 13 predicted proteins | sample WorMetexBAHAMAS2_FD_187384 | JGI IMG/M metagenome (GOLD analysis project Ga0209780, IMG submission 187384) | Marine gutless worms symbiont microbial communities from Max Planck institute for Marine Microbiology, Germany - Inanidrilus exumae... | ecosystem: Host-associated > Annelida > Digestive... | reverse complement strand
GTACCGGCGTTGGTGGCTGCTTTGTCAACGTAGGACGCCGCTAGTGGGCTAACAACTGTCACGTCCCAAATCAGCGGACGACCACTACGCCATGGGATTAGGGTTAGCCCATCTGGACGTTTGCCAACTTGTCTATCTAGTCCAGGTTGCTTATTATTATTATTATTATTATTATTAGTATAATTAGCCTGCCTGGCATCGCGATTCCAACTTGCTTATATTTTACCACTGTGGTTTTTTCTTTTTTCTTTCTTCTATTTTTTTCGACGCCTAATCTCTGAGGTCACTAAACGGATCTCAACCAAACTTGAACACATATTCACTTATGACTGCTATTTGAAAAATTTTGGTCCGAACTGCCCCGGGCATTTACCCCCACGGGCAGGGTGCAGAAAACCGCTAGTTGGGACCGACTTCGCACTTCGACCGAAAATATCTGCTACGGAAAATGATATCAACAATCGGAAAGAAACTCGTCGATCTACAGGGACTCCCCTACATGTAACATGTCCTCCAATTTAGGTGAACTTTGGTCCACAACGGCTGAGAACGGTCGGCGAGTTTTGTGCCCACCTCCCATCTCCCTAAAGTTTGCGCGCAGGACGAGCTGCGGGCTCAGATTTGCGACACATTTTGGTTTAATCATATTCGCCAAATGGCGCCTATGGTCGACGCTTTTTTGACTATTGTGTGTGCATGTATATGTGTGTGTGGGGGACTGTGTGTGCGTGTGTGCTTGTGTGATAAATAAGTAAGTAAAGTGTGACTGGTGTGTCAGGTCAGCGCGGCACTCCGGGCTTCACTGGACAAACGGGTGGCACTGGTCCGACTGGTCCAGAAGGACAACGTGGAAGTCCAGGACAGCCAGGTGTTCAAGGCTCCGTTGGACAGATCGGCTTCAAGGGTGTTGCCGGTGAGCGAGGATTCCAGGGTCAGCCTGGAGAAATCGGTGTCCAGGGTTGGACTGGTGCTACAGGAGAAACAGGCTTCAGTGGAGCGAGGGGACCGGATGGACAACGAGGAGATCCTGGATTCACGGGAGCTTCTGGCCCACAGGGACCTTCAGGACCCCAAGGTCCTGCTGGTAACCGTGGCTCTCCCGGATCGGTGGGACTTCCGGGTGGAACTGGATCCGTTGGACTTCCAGGCGACACAGGCTGGACAGGGCAGAGAGGACCAACTGGAAATGCAGGAAGTGCTGGACAACAAGGTATGGTCGGTGACGGTGGAGATACTGGACAGACTGGAAGGCCTGGAAATCAAGGTAAGCTATCCACTCGGCATTGTTGCTGTTGCTCACTGACATCATATCCGTAAAATGCTATTTCTACAGTTATTAACATGATATTCTGATGTGGTTTAATGAGTCGTTTGTGTTGGTTGTTTCAGGAGCGCAAGGCCAGCCAGGACAGTCAGGTGATCCTGGAGACACCGGAGGCATTGGTCCTGCGGGTAGCATCGGACGGCCAGGAGATGCTGGACCTAGTGGAAATCCCGGTCAGCCAGGTCCTCGAGGACCTAATGGCCAGCCGGGTCAGCCTGGTTCCTTAGGACAGCCTGGAGCAGTTGGACGCCAAGGATCTGTTGGAGCAGTGGGTCAGAGAGGTGACGCTGGCGACACGGGCTTCACCGGTTTCACAGGTGACTCAGTTACAGCATCTGACGAGTTCGAATTATGTGCTTTTTGTCTCAAAACCTTGGCAGCTAAAATTCGACGAGATTTTTTAGAGATGTTTTATTTATAGTGGTTCATTTTGGTAAAATTTAGCTGATGTGTTTTGAGAACTATGGATATTGTTGTTGTAACTTGGCGTTGCTTCTAATTTCGTGAAATGTATACAGCATACTAAACTGTAGCTATAGCTGTGGTTACTCAGCACTGCTACTGTATTGAAATGCTCATTAGATCGCCCGTTATGCAAACGTGATCTTATGTTTTGCGCATGTTTCTTTAACTGACATTTTCAAACCTTTTCCACATAACGTGGCTTTAGCCTCAAAGGAAGCGCTGCTATGCCAATTTTCTGAAAGTGCCCCTTAACAAAAACGAGGGGCGAAAAACCCTAAAATTTCGCCCAATTTCGCGTCTAACCGCTACATGTTAAACGCCGTCATTCGTGATGTGGAAAGAACATAGAAAGTCAAAACAATAGTGTTAATCACTGGTTATCAGCCTATATGTCCACCAAATTTGGTGGGGGTCGGTTAAACGGTGATGGAGATCGATGCAGTAGATGATACGGGGTTGGAAAAATTTTGCGATTTTCGACATAATATCACGTTATATCTTGGTAATGGTACAAAATAGCCCTATCATTGCTGCTGCCGGCGACCATCAGAAATCATATGTAGCCTGATAACAATGACATTGCAAATGACCGTGAGTGACCCCTAACCACCCCAAGTGGCCATTTTTTGTAAAAGTTGAGGGGCCTGTCCTTTTCTCAACTCACTTTCTCCAACGTCCGTCAACCGTCGGTGTTCCTGTTCAGTAAGCCAATTGTGAGCATTCATGTTTGTTGTTCATACATCGAATTTCCACAGTCAGAACTGCACAAGACGGGCGATCTTCAGGTTGGGAATTGATACGTTAATTGCCAACATTCTAGTTTTTAGTCATGCGCATTGGCTAGCAATGCACATTAAATGCACGCACGGTTTTACTTTTAGGCCTTTCTTCCTAAGAAACTTCAGAAGCAGTTTTCTTCGTTTTGTTCAGCTGAAATGAACAAGTAAATCAAACTGTGTGTGTGTACTTTACGGTAGCCGATTGCCAATTCACCTGTCTTAAGCGATATTACGTCAATTCACCTGACCAGTAATGCTTCCTCCCAACAGCAGCCCTACTGCTGTTGTTGTCGTCGTTTGACTTTGTATTTTTCAGTTTTGTGAATGAGACAATTCCAGGATGTAATGTACAGGATGGCTCAAAATAAAAACATCCATCAGAAAAAAATGACATTTTGTAACAGGTAAAGATTTTAGGATAAAATTGTCATATGTTTTAAGAAGGAATGCTTTATCAACATTTTCTGAGAGTTTCGCTTGAATAGTTTATATAGTTTAAAGAAAAGACATAACAGATACATGTATGTGAGGGGCCAGCCGGGTGTGTTGAGCAGCAGTGAACGTGAGCATGCTGTGAACTGTGCAGGTACACCTGGTCAGGCTGGTAGCATTGGCCAGCCTGGAGTCGGCGGCTTGCCAGGTACGCCAGGTGCCCAAGGTGGACCAGGTCAGGCAGGGTCACGAGGACCACCAGGCGAGGCTGGTGACCGTGGACCTGTGGGAGCTACTGGAAACACTGGACCAGCTGGACCGGAAGGACCTCGTGGAAATCCTGGAAATTTGGGAGGTCCTGGTACTACTGGACTTGATGGTGCCGTCGGCTTTACTGGTCAGTTGGCTTCATTTATCATCATCTTCAGCATCTTTGAAAATCAGACGATAATTAAGTGTTACTGCTAATGTAGCTGATGTAGCCTAAAAGACTTGAAACTCAGAAGTTAAATATCCTCTGCTATCAACGTCGTCATGGTTTCTTTGAAGTACTGTTATTGTTATTATTGAATATTGCTTCCCATGGGTTGATAATTCAACTGCGTATAGTGCATGGATTTCTTAAGAAGATGAGATATGTAGATCGTTCTCCCCGCGAAAGAGAGGGCGTATGTTTTTACCGGCGTTGGTTTGTGTGCTTGTCTGTCTATGTGTCTGTCTGTGTTTCGTTACAATTGGTAGTGGGATTTGGAAGTAACGGTCAAAAAACTCCATAAACCGGCGATTGTTTACATTTTATACTTCTCATAGTAGGTATGGCAAGTGTTGCCAAGTGTTGGCGACAAAACCCCCAAATTTCGCTTTCGTGGGGAGTTGTACTCTCTTAGAGTACTTTCCATCTAATTTAGGTATGTGATGGAGCTGGACAAGATAAAGTGTGCAAAAGCATGTAGATTTTTTTGTATTTTTCACAGTAATAACTACATGGAAAGTAACCTGACAATATTTTTTGATTTTGGAAGAAATTCCCCTCAAAGCAGCCTGCGCGCATTACTGGCTGGTATTACTTGGAGAACACAGCTCCTTTTGTTTGAAGGAGTGCTGCTGAATGCACAATTTGTGAGGAGTACTGAGTACTGAGTGTTCGAGTGATTGACAGAGTGACGTTGATGTACAGTGTACAGTGTCTCGTCGTCGTTGTTCTGTGTAGGTTGGACTGGTCCTGCTGGGTTCACCGGTTCTACCGGTTTCACCGGCTTCATTGGACAGCCAGGATTCCAAGGCATTCCAGGAGACACGGGTGACGCTGGACAACCAGGACCGCAGGGATCTCGCGGGATCGCCGGAGATACTGGACCTTCTGGTCCGAATGGCCAGCAAGGACAGCCGGGCCAGTTTGGAGCTACTGGAGCCCTGGGACAGGCGGGCCAGCGAGGCGGCCCAGGAGCTCAGGGCTTCACTGGCAGCACAGGTGAGTGATCTCTTATCAACATCATCACCTTACCTTTGTTTTGACGGTCGTTTTCAAGTCGACCATTTCCCTGTCGGGTTTCTTCTTCTGGAAAGAACATTTGAGGAATAAACGGCACAGGTTTGCTACGGGCCAGACGCTAATTCCGTCACCAAACCCATCGTGTTGACTTACTGTATGATCTCAGAACACTGACCACAAACGTTGAAGTCTGGCGTCATCCTTTCCTCTTCCACTACCAGACTCTCGAGGAAAGGGCTGTTCTTGTCTGTATAGCCGTAAACAATCGTATATAAACTGTTCATGACTGGTTTGAGTGAAACTCGGTAAGCTCGACCATGTGCCTCGTCAACGTGTGCCAAACTGGAGTGTCTTTAAGATGAGCATCATACATTACATTAGAGTCATTTAGAGTGGCCTAAGTACAAGACTGCTAAACCATTACAATACACGGTATACAGAACTAGAAACGGAAAACAGTTAGTTAGGAAATGGTCGGGAGAAAAGGAAAGTTTTGAGGCGATTCTGAAAAACAGTCAGCGTTGGAGCTGAGGTAACGTCAGGCGGCAGACTGTTCCAGGGGCGGCTACCAGCCACCGGAAATGCTCGATCGCCAACGGTGGACAGCCGTGTACGTCGAGTCACCAGCTGCGAGGATGACGACGACCGAAGACGGTGGCGGTTGGAGTCGGTTACGCTCTGGATGTAGTCGGAAAGATACCGTTACGCTGTGTATGTAAGGCGCTGTACAAATTTACGGCTTTACTTTACACTTAACTAAGCTGACGGGTGACCACTTGTGTGGGTAAACCGTCCCCTATAGGTCAGCCAACTAGGCCAACTCAGCCTGTCATCCTTCCGAGGTCGATAAATTGAGTAGTAAGCTATATCGGAGGTGTGCTGGCTCGTTCGGGTGGTGCCATCTGGTGAATGCTTACAGAGTTAAGTCAGGATGGACGTGTGGATAGCAGATAAAAACTGTGTGATCCCGTTAACACGTGCCATTCTGCAGCGCTTTGTGACTGTTTAGGCCGTAAGAACGCGCTATATAAGTACCTAAAAAAATCACGCTTACTTACTTACTAATTCACTTATTTCCCGCGATAATGTATTTTGAACGTGCGACGCTATTCGTCAGATGACAGGCTGCCAGAAGAACTGCTGTACTAAAGATAAGATGATTTGGTCAACTTACTCAGTTCTGTGGTTGATATTGTCTGTCTGTCACAGGGTTCACTGGAGCGACTGGTCCTGGCGGACAGCAGGGTGCTGTGGGATTCACTGGAGCTGGCGGACTGCCTGGAGTTGCTGGACCACGTGGACAGGATGGTCCTGAGGGTCCATCTGGACAGCCTGGAGACCGCGGACAACCTGGACCGAATGGTAACGTAGGCCAGCCTGGAGTGGCCGGACAGCGTGGTCCACAGGGAAATGCTGGATCTGTCGGAGAGAATGGACAGCCGGGAGCAACTGGAGATACTGGAAATAGCGGACCTGTTGGTGCTGCTGGTGCTGAAGGTGCGTGTCAATCAATCAATCAATCATAAGATGTTTGAAGTGGCCAAAGTGGCGCAAAGACCACTGAATATTAACCGACGCTAATGACACAGATAATGTTGGGGTAGGATTGTTGAAACATTCGACTCATTTTAGCTAAGTGCTCCCAAAATAGCTACACAAATTCAGGGATTCCCTGCCAGGCTGGCTTACTGATCATTTTTAGTTTTTGACTTTCGGGCACTCTGGCACTCATGATTGAGCGCCAGAGTGCCCGAAAGTCAAAAACTACAAGTGGCCAGTTAGCCAGATCGCGTGTCCGTGTATGTGTGTGTGTGTATCACACGCCGGTATTGTATCAAAACGGCTAAACGTAGGATCATGCAAACAACACCGTGTGATAGCCCAGGGAGTCTAGTTTTTTGACGCCAAAATTCGTTTTTGGACGACCCCCGAATGCCCGAAAGTCAAAAACTACAAGTGGTTGGTTAGCCAGCTGACATTGAATCCCTTAGTCACTGTTCCCATTTTGGAACTCTGGTCGAAAATGGGTTAAGAGTCGCTGGTGTCTTCCGTGATAATGTTGATGTCTATAGTGAGCTGTATGGCCGTGTGGCAGTAGAACGTTTACGTTACGTGTGTTGTCTTGTTTGTTCCAGGTCAGGTTGGCAGGACTGGAGACCCTGGCTCACCAGGCCAGCCCGGTCAGGTTGGTCAGCCAGGCCCGCAAGGTGACCGTGGTCAGTCTGGTGACACCGGAGCCTCGGGACCCGCTGGGCCCAAGGGCAACGCCGGTCAACTTGGGCCAGTTGGTTCACCAGGACAGCCCGGAACACGCGGCCAGGCCGGACCACGCGGAACTTCGGGCCCTCCCGGACAGATTGGATTTCCAGGCCCGCAAGGAAACCAGGGTTCCCCTGGAGGAAAGGGAGTGACTGGCCCAGGTGGTCAGGTGGGCCAGCCAGGGCAGCAGGGTGACCCCGGATTTACAGGAGCTTCCGGCACACCAGGCAGTCGAGGTCGGACTGGAGCCACTGGCATCACGGGACAACCAGGAGACAGGGGAGCTACCGGATTCCGAGGACCTATGGGTTTTACCGGTACGTATTATTGTGTTGTATTATACCATCATAATACAGCAGTTCTACCTCCCCCGTTCATGGGCAAAAAATAAGCATTACATTTTTTATTCTTATGGTGTTAATAACACTAAATATATGAGAAAACAGCGATATTTTAATCATCATCGTCATCATCATCATTTTATTTGCTCAATAATACAGTAGTGTAGCAATCATAAACATCTTGCAACTGAGGAGATCAGGACAGCGATGTTTAATTTAAATGCTGATAGCTGCCCTGAAAGACTGTACAATTACAAAATAAAACAATTAAGAAACTATACAGGTAAAATATTACGGGCATTATATTAATATGGTCATAAACAAAAATATTTTAAGTAATAAAATTGTTTGTGCTGTGCTGAGTTATAAATACACTAACAGAAACCAGGATTTGTTTATCATTATTGTCTACTACAGTGTGCAAAATGATTCCAGTTTAGAATCGTGTAGAGGGTAGTGGACAGAGCTGACGTAAATAGAGCAACGCCTCCCGTCTCGGGAGCTTGTTGGTGGATGAAGAAATAATGAGTTAGTGATTTTTCACTGTCGTAGTTAGTTGTCATAACCTCAACTTTCACCATCCTGAAGACAACAAACTTTTTGTATCCAGATCATAGAAAAGTTCATTGATTGATTGATTGGTTGATTGATTGATTAATCAACTGATTGATGGATTGACTGACTGAATGGTTGATTGATACAGGTCAAGCAGGCACACCTGGTGCACTGGGTGATCCCGGTGATGCAGGCAGGCCTGGCAACACTGGCACACCAGGTCCTAATGGAGACATTGGAGCTACTGGAAGACCAGGACCCACTGGTGCTACTGGATCCCAAGGCCAGCGTGGTCAGCCCGGTCTGAAGGGAGCCACCGGATCTAGCGGACCAATTGGCCAGCCTGGACAGCCCGGCTTTGCCGGCCAGAATGGATTTACCGGACAGCCGGGTTCGCCGGGTCCCGTTGGAGCGACTGGGTTTGATGGACTGCCTGGAGACACTGGATTCACTGGGATGACTGGAGATCAGGGACTTCGAGGCGCTGATGGGCGGCCGGGATCAGATGGAGCTCGTGGTGATAAGGGCAGTGTTGGCTCGAGAGGTAATGACGGAACTCCTGGCCAGGACGGCTCTCAGGGACTTCCTGGACCTCAGGGCGCTGATGGAAACACTGGAGCAACTGGACCTTCCGGTCAAGGTGGCAGCGATGGACAGCCCGGTCAGTGATGCTGTATAAATCTGAACTGACATTGTATCATTACGCAGAATTTTATCAGACTGTGTCCGTTCAATTCTGCATTTTCACTTTATACTGTTTATCTGTTGTGTTTTATTTATTTATCCACGCCTATGGCAGTTGCGGAGGTACGGGTTTCACCAGCGTTTGTCTGTTTGTCTGCACGATGTCTCAAGAAACCGATGCAGCAAGGATCATCAAACTTGACTTAGAAATGTTCCACAATGAGTCCTGGAAACTCATTTATTTTGGGATCGAAACGTAAGTAAGTAAATAAGTAAGTAAGTAATTAAGTAGTAAAATTTGATTAAGCATCATAATCATTCAGTAGAATGAATTAGAGGCGCTGGACAAGTCGCTAGGGGCTATTAAATGCAGACTGGAAAAGATGGGTTTTAAGATGTTTTTGTTTTGAAAAGTGTTTAATGTTTGAGACGAACGAATAGTAGAAGGGAGAAAATTCAAGACTGTTGGAGCTGCAATATGAAAAGAGCATGAACCGAAATGAAGATTAGTGTGAGGGACATACAAGTTAGCAGAGGAGGATGATTGCAAGGTGCGAGAAGGAACGTAGGGATGGAGGCGTTCAGACAGTTTTGACGGAGTACCGGTGTGTAAGACTTTGTAGGTAAGGGAAGCTCTATCCGCCATTTGACTGAAAGCCAGTGAAGTTGCTGAAGTGTGTCCCGTGAGGATAATGATGGCTGCTGTAATACTATCCTTGCAACTGAATTTTGAATGCGCTGCAAACGTGTCAAGCACCTCGACGGCGAGCCGTAAAGAACTGAGTTGGCATAATCACGTCGACTGGAAACCAAAGCTGCGGCAAAAGTCAAGGTCATAAATCACAAAAAAACATGGCCGACGTGGGTTTTTGCACTCTGTGAGTGCTGGCTTCTTCTGGTTTTGATTGCATTTGGTTACACATGCAAAGCTGTAGATTGTAGAATAGATCACTTACTATATCTGTCTGTTTCTTTTGTTAATTTTAAAATGAACAGTTATTAACATTGATATCAGTATGAATTGGTGTAATTATGCATCGCAAATTCTAATTAAATTTAAATGTGTTTATTAGTCTATTTTAATCCAGTATCTGAGTCAAAATATACTAAAATATGGCGTTGTAAAACAGCCGTCAGTCATTGATGATTGTCAGATATAGGTTGCAGTGAATTATGTGTTGTTGTAGGTGTGCAAGGTCAGCCTGGATTTACCGGGCCACAGGGACAACGCGGAGTTTCGGGACTTCCTGGTCCAACAGGTGCCACTGGACAGAAGGGAAATCCCGGTCAGTCAGGGCCAACAGGAAACCCTGGACAAATCGGACCGAGAGGCTCTCCGGGTTCTGTCGGATTACAGGGATGGACTGGACAGAAGGGAGACCAGGGTGGCACTGGGCCGGGCGGGAGTCCTGGATCCATTGGTGGTCAAGGACGGCCGGGTGATCGTGGTCCACAGGGGTTCCAGGGTTTTACCGGTGCAGAGGGTCGCCAGGGAGATCGTGGTCCAGCTGGTGATACTGGCTGGACAGGAGGTACTGGAGCTACTGGACCTGGAGGAGAGAAAGGCTTCCAAGGACCGGCTGGACTCACTGGACCAGGCGGAGCTGTTGGATTTACTGGAACGCCAGGTCTCTGCCTTTACTATCTAACATCTCTTACTGCGCCAGATGTTCTGTTTGTAATATATTTAGCACGAATAATTACTTAATTCCTTACTGGATGTGGATCGATATATTTCACCTGCATTTAATAACTGACAGGTAGCCAGCTTAATCTATTGCACGGATAGATAGCGGAAAAATAACGACAAAAGCGACACCCATTGAGCACGGATCTTGTCCAAGTCCTAGTCCATAAAGGCAGTCCTGAGTTAGTTCGAGTTTAACGTCCCCTTTCAGCACAAATATGGCTATATCAGAGACAAACAATCCTGAGGGGTGATTGGAAGGATTTGTGGAACAGGGTTAAAACACTGATGAAATGAAATAAACTGCAGTAGGTTTCCGACTGTCATGAGTGCTGCTGCTGCGCTGTTGACTGTGCTGTTTCCGTAAGAGGCATCCGACCTCACTGCTGCAGTAACCAAAGATTTCGTGATGGAGCCTATGTATTGAAGGGGTCACTGTGTGTTTCAGGTCAGACTGGTCAGAGAGGCTTCACTGGTTTCAAAGGTGTCATCGGCTGGACTGGCTTACCAGGCTGGACTGGATCTACTGGAGGTTCCGGTTGGACTGGCGTGAAAGGTCTGATTGGCGAGCCAGGTGAGGTTGGACTGGTTGGCAGCCCAGGTGAGTCGGGTTTCGAAGGACTTCAAGGTGCAGCTGGCCAGCCCGGAGCTCGCGGTACGCCAGGATCTCCTGGTGTGTCGGGAATTGCAGGCTGGACAGGTCAGCCTGGAGCGGCTGGTCAGCCGGGACAGCCTGGAGACACCGGCTCGCCTGGACCTGGTGGTCGGATTGGTCTCCAGGGCTGGACAGGGCAGGCAGGCAACACAGGTGCAAGTGGTGAAAAGGGTTCTGCTGGGCCGCGGGGTTCACCAGGTCAGCCAGGCTTTGAGGGATCCGTCGGTGCTCCTGGTGATCAAGGTTTCACCGGTGATACTGGACGTCCTGGGCAACAAGGACTTCAAGGACAACCTGGCATTCAAGGTCAGTTGACTATCCTTGTTGTTCCTGTTAGCATTACGAATGCGTTTTCACGATGCGGACATGTAACTGTTGATTTCTTCTTTCGTGACTGCTTAGGCTGTAAGAGCGGCGCGTTACAAATGCTCTCATACAGTGATTTGACACTGTCGTCTGCGTGACATTTGACTTGTCAAAATCCGACGCCACTCATCCGCAGAAAACAAAAACAAGTGGAGGCAGAAAACCGAAGGGAGCAGACTGACTCGGGTTCACCTGGTCGTTGAAACGGAAATGGTGACAGTCGCGACTTTTTGAACAAGCAGGAAAGGTACTTTGATGTGTCACGTACAGGAACGCGTCGTCACGGTCTATCGTACTGTGTGGCGTCGTCGATCGTAGGCTACGTGTTCACTGCAGCGCTGATTGCTGTCATGAATATTTCAATCCTCACTCAGTGACCAGCCAGTAACATTCAGCACTTTGCCAAATCTGCTGCGTTGTCAACTAAGTGCACCATTATGTGAAACATTGGCCCAAACTTTTTCTGTTATTTACACTTTCTGCATCCTGGTATGTACTACGTAGATATGACTTGCCTATCTAATCGTTGAAAATTTTATAATTTATTTATATGTTGTTTGCGCACAATAGCGAGGCGCCGCTATAGCGACGGTCTTAAAACTAACCCTAAACCTACTAACCATAACCTTAACCCTACTAACTCTAACCCTAACCCTAACCCTAACCATCACTATAGCGGGCCTCGCTATGGCGGGCGATCAGTCACCTTTTGTGTACTGGCGTCGGAGCGCTGGCATAGAGGAAGCAATGCCCGGTTCTCAGGTGGATGGAGAAAGTATAAGGCCAGACCATGGCCAGACCAAGCCAGTTAGTTTCAGTGATGTCACACTGTTTTTGAGTGGCAGGAAGGTCATTTGGCCCGTATAAACCTGGGTCATTCGTCGCCTAAGATATTGATGATGTTGATGATGCTGATAATGTTGATGATGCTGGTGGTGATGATGGCTGTGATTGCGTGTGACTGTAGTCGGCAACTTCAGCGCCATCTTATGTCGTGTTCAGGTTTCGTCGGCCAGCTTGGACCGCCAGGTCCGCCCGGTGGCAGAGGAGACACTGGGGCTACCGGAGGTATAGGTTCCGAAGGTGCTAGGGGTCCGCCTGGAGCTACTGGAGGGGTGGATACAAGAGGCATGAGAGGAGAAGTCGGAGATGAAGGGACTATTGGCGCTACTGGACCACCTGGTGCCAGGGGAGTTCCCGGAATTAAAGGTGTGCATATTTAGACTGTAATCTGCTAGTCTATTAGTTACTGAACTGAACCTAGATTATCACGGCGACTGACTGCATCAACCGACATCACTGTTGAGACTTTCAGAACACAACTCAAGTCATTCCTGCGCTTTATAAATAGCCTGAATAATAATAATAATAATAATAATAATAATAACAGTAATAGTGGTAGTGGCAGTGGTAGTAGTAATAGTAATAATAATCACGGCTTGTGAAGGAGTTTAGTACTACGACTCCGTAG
>Ga0209780_1002888_pt1 | contig 12512 bp, 10 predicted proteins | sample WorMetexBAHAMAS2_FD_187384 | JGI IMG/M metagenome (GOLD analysis project Ga0209780, IMG submission 187384) | Marine gutless worms symbiont microbial communities from Max Planck institute for Marine Microbiology, Germany - Inanidrilus exumae... | ecosystem: Host-associated > Annelida > Digestive... | reverse complement strand
TATAGTATTTTATTAGGGCCACTGTAAGTGCCCTATGAGCCTTGTAGGTCCTGTGTACATGTTACAGACTTGTTCATAAAGTTGTTTATTACAGACAAATAAAGTGACGATGATGAAGGTGGATGTCAGTTTTTGTCAAGCTTGGCTTTAGGCGCCAATTCTGACAGAAACTTGACAGAGTGTGTTAATCAACCGTCAGTATTAAAAGCTGGTCATCCAGGAAAGAACATGGAATGCCGGAATCACTCGAATGGCAGAAAAAAGGGGCGCCATTGCAAAATTTTTGGTCGGGCTATAGCTGTTGCCCAGAAGGAAGTGACGCATTCATTACCGACCGACGTTAAGTGAGACATTAAGTAAGCAAGCTGAAACAAATCAGCGATGATAATGGTTACGAATGATCACCGGTCATAACGGCCCCTGCCAAAACGGCCTCAAGACAAAACGGACCTGGAAAAGTTAAAACGGCCCCTGCACGACTGTTTAGCAATGACATCCCGCCCTTCTTCAGTAAGTGCGACGCATATACATTGTATGTATACGTATATGAAGTTTAGACATACTGTGCAATATGTGGAGTTCAAAAAGACAGTTAAAACTTGGATATTATTGAAGGCCCGTTTTGACTCAACAACACTGGGTCGTCTAGAATACTAATTAGACACGCGTTTACTACCTGTTGACGGTGAGGGCGAGAAGCTGGCAACACATCGTTTAGACAGTTCCGCCGGCTGAGAGATGCTGTGCGTCTGAAATCGTCGACGAAGTTCTGCGACCGAGGGTCGTTGTTCTGCGTCATCGCCCACGTCGCCATGGCAACAGCCCGGCGGTCGGCAGGTGCCCGTGTCGCCGTTGCGCTGGCCGTCTCGCTCGCCGCTGTTGCCGATACTCGAGTACCCGGTGTCGTTCGACGCCGTACTGCTCAGCGACAGTCCGCCGCTCGCCGCCCCGGCACTCGGCGGCGGCGAGGCGGCTCCGACATCGGTGCCTGCCCGCTGTCTGGCGGTGGCCATCGCCACGGCGCTGTCCACGTCGACGCTGCGCCGGTGGTCGCGCGCCGCTGCCGCCGTCCACGCCGATGACGGGCACAGAGGCGGACACCGACTCACGTCTCCATCCACGGCGCTCGACCGCGGCGATCCGCGACTGTCATCGCGCAGAGAACGACGAAGACGACTTTCCCGCGCTGGAAAGGCACCGGCTGATGACGTCACCGAACTGGAAAACGGACCGGGAAGAGCTGTGGACGGTCGTTGAGAAGCGACCACCGATGACGACGTCTCTGTTCACACACAACACCGACAACTCAATCTATACACTGCCATCTGCTGTAATGTTGGCCGAGGCGTATGATGGGCGTAAACACGGGGAGCGCAAAGCACGAGCTACGCAGGGCTCAAGCAGAGGTACAGCTATAAAGAAAACTGACTCTGTGACCTTGACCTTTCACCTTCTAGCTTATAACACGTAGTACACACAAACTCAGGCATTACTGGGACACCATTAATGTCGAACAGAAGTGGAGTTAACGCAGAGAGATGTTTTCACTTGATCATACCATATGCAGATGGCGCGGTGACGCAACGGGTAGAGCGTTGGACAGGCCATCAAATCCTACTAGGGCAAAAGCTGGGTAACAAACAACCTTCGGCAAACTGTTCACACCTATGTGCTTCTGTCACCAAGTAGTATAACTTGGTACCGGCCAAGAGGCGGTGATGCTCTGTGGCTGGGAAGGTAACTGCATGCCTGGCGGAAAGTAATGGCAGCCTACCGCCGGGTAGATGACCTACAGTCACCGGCGGGCTGACTGCCGGTACACCGGGATCAGCTCCGGGCCCGTCGCTCAGTAACGAGTATGGGAAGCCTTTACGTTTTATACCATATGCAAAAATGAGGAAACGGAACGAAGCTGTAACTATACACGGACGGCTACGGTACGTACTTTTGTTATATGCTCCGTCAATAAAGTGACAATGGACGCCAAGACGGTGACTGAAAATGCTCGAAACAACAACGCATCCAGTAGTTTTACAACACAACAAAACGCGAAACTAATCCACTCAGATAACGTATATTCATCTCAGTAATCTGTTTTGTACAGCTGTCGAGTATTCGCTGCGGCACTCATGTCATTAGCTACGAGCTTGTTGATTTCATTCTATACCACCGAACGCCAAACGTTCCCAGTCGACGTGTATAGCAATCATCATTAACTGCAGAGGAGATCGATCCAACTGTGAAACGTACCCGTTACGTACGTACCAACACAACGCCGTACGCAACAGGCGCGTTCTGTAATTCAGTCTAGATCAAGTCAGACTGATCTAGCCGCTGCAAGACCGTTGTTAAACTGCGTCCGAGCAATGCACTCCGAGTTCCAAAAGGCAGTCGCATTCAGTCCCCAGCGTTTGGATTTTGGCCCGAGTGAAACGCGACGACTTGGACGAATCTGCCACGCCCATTTGTTTACTTTCATGCACGTGCACCTTTGAAATCGAAAACTACGATGAAACGTACGTGTGCGCATCTTTATGTTAGCTTTATATTAGTATTAACGCCTTATCGCTGTTAACGATCTTCAGTTTCATAAAATAAGTAAACAAGTGGTCAAAGAATGGTGACAAAAGGCCGCATCGCATTCGCATGTCATGTTGTTACTGAGGATTGAATGATCTCTTTTGCTGCCAATGCTTTTCAATGGCCTGGCAATCCTGAAATTAGACAATCCCGTCGGGGGGATCTCGACTCATTTAATACATGGTTCGCTGGACCCACAGTCCCCACACGAGTCACCCCACACCCCAAACGGAATCTCGATCGGTTCAGCCGTTTCTGCACAGTACATCAGTGTGACCAACATACAGACACACAGACGACGACGCTACGCGCGACATATGTAGAAATACGCCGCAGTTCATACACTGTGTACGCGACGCGTCCTAATAATGTAGCGATTGTGCACAGCTGTTACAGCACTTTACGCCACGCAGCGTGCACGAGTCATCAGGGGTGCGAAGTCGGAGTCGGAGTCCCACAGAAAATGAGGACTCGGCATCAGCTGCGCGTCATTCAACGGCGCTGACGACTCTCTATAGTAACGGGCCGCTCTAGCTCGGCGTTGTTCTTAAACACCGGTGGTGCTGATCACTCTTGTCCATTTCATCACGACGTGGCGGTAATCCCCAGTACAACTCACGGAATGGACAGATGCGCCCTGCTGGTCCTTACATTCGGTGTCCGGTCAAGTCGTACCCATGTCAACTCGAACCCACCCATGCAACTCAACTCATTTCAGTGCTTATTCATGCTCTCAGGTGGCATCTTAAGGAATCTTTTTGCACCTTTTCAATCAGCGGTTTATCTTTTTGTAATGCGGCGACCAAGCTATAGCGCAATATGTATAGTAGATGGTAGCAAATGCCGAAATTGCGTTTACTGGATGCTGATGTGGCAGTTAAGACAGTACTGACAATAAATGATCATGTAAAGTTGTAAACAACTGACATAACGAGTAAATCTAATGCAGTTCGAGTTGCCTTTTTAGACGCCGGTATGACTTCACTAGTAATCTAACATTCCCTCTGCTCTGCGATAAGCAACTACCGAGTTGCCGCAATGTATCAATTAGCATTGCCGACGGATAGTGAAAACCGCAACAGTTTTCCTCGACATGCGACGGCTCCGTACGTCTATTTGCTGCTCCCCCGGTGGCAACTGGCAACTCTCGCCCGCTAACGTACCGCTCTGGAACAGAAAACTGAGGTGCATCGTACCGCCAGTCCGCCGGGGAGGTTAATCCAGTTTGATGAAAAAGAACGCGCCCAAAATGCAGAACGACAGAACACATGCAACGAACAACGAATGGGCCACGTAACGAACGGCGATCCTATCAACTCACGTCCGAGTCCCACGTAGACTACACGCCAGCCGACCTCACTATCTGTATCAAGTAGCATCGCCCGATGGTGGGAAACAGTATGTATCCCACCGATGGTCATTTCGGTCCTTTCCGGTGATTTGGCGATACCCTCGACTACGGCAAATGAGAGGCATCCTATGACTTCCTTTTCACGTTCAGTCCCGGCTCTGTTATGCTTGGTTTCCAAAATACTGACGACAGAAGTTTTACAGCCTCAAGGACATTGACTTCCAGCATAGGGTTTGCCATTAGGGTGCCTGGTCAAGTCGTACCCAGGTCAATTCGTACCCTTGCATGCAAGTCAACTCGTACCCGGCCATGCATACCCCGTTATGATAATGATATTGAATATGTAGTAGACGGTATAAAATTTCAGGTGATATTTTCTCGTATGCTTTTGTTGATAGCTTAGATATAATTTTGATTTTTTGGGCTATATTAATACATATAAATCTGATCATGGGCTTTTCGTTTATAAGGTTTCGTGTATGATGATGATAAATGGTGATTATTATATAGCACATAATGCATAAACCTAGTAGGAATAGGAATGCCATAGGAATGCTGATGTGGCAGTAAAAAAGTACAGTCTACAGACAATAAATGACTATATGTAAACAACTGACATAGCAAGTTTTAATGTAGAATCTAATGCAGTACGACTGTACGAGACTCCGTAAGTATGGGTACGACCTGACCGTATGAGTTGAAGCACGGGTAGGACTTGACTTGTAATCGCCATTAGTGTTCTAGCAACTGTAGCCCCCCTCGGTTTTGGAGCTATGGGCATGGGACAGACATGCATACAGACGGACTGCAAAGGACCCGCTATGCACGACGGATGTTTGGCTGGTAAAAAATAACACGCAAAGTGCGTTATCCTTAATTTACACCCACCAAACAATCCACTATCCACATGCAAATCCACAGATGTACTGAATATTTAACAGCTCTGGCAAAACAATGGAGTAAATGATCACTCAGTTATCTACGTTAAACCTTTTTAACCTGAACTGTTCGACTTGCTCCTGTTTGCCCATGTCATGATGGATAGTTCAGTGTATTTTGTATACCTACATGACTCATGTGGGTGAACGAATGACCCTTGCAATCCATCGACCCACTGTCTGCTCTGCCAAGTAGTCCTATATGCAATAGCATGGTGGGTGCTGGATTTAAAACTTTTTTAGGCTCTTGCCACCAACTGCACGCGTTGGTTCGCCACGGTCGGCCATCCCAGTATTTGCTGAGCTTTTCTTATACACAGATGCAGCAGGTACGTGCAACGCGAGATTTGTATCGATGGAAATTATCGGCATTAAGGAAACGGTTAAAGATTAAAAGCACTGGGAGTAAGAGAGTAAGTGCGTCGAGTATCAATGGCATCTCTCTGTGTGGAAAGGTCAAGGTCAAGGTCATAGCTATCATCAGCACACGCTGTTGACTGTTCACAACTTCTGTTGACTGTTCATCATACAGCCGTTACTTCCGACAGAGGTTTCAAGACTTCAAAATCCAAATCCAAATCGTTAATTACGTATCGCAGCGATAAATGCTGGATTACAACAAGAATAAAACAAGGTGTCGCCCTAACGGGAAGTAACACTACTGGCCCACCATGTAGTGTTACCGTGGAGCTATAATTAAACTGGAGGCGGCATAACGTCATCGCCTGGCCTGCGAGGCCGCGGAGTGTTACAGACGACGACAGACGACAGCGAGCGTTACAGTCTGCCCCGTACACTATGAGTAGGCGGGCCAGTAATAAAATACAGCTGCAGTTAAAAAGACTATAAAACTAAAAGTACATCATAGTCAGCACTGCCAGAATTTTGCTACACCATATGGAATACAAGAGTTATACGAAACCGTTCAGCTTCATGGCAGTGTGATTTAAATTAACGGTAATGGTAACGGAAAAATTAACAACTGAAACTGAATAAATCTTATTTCAGTTTTCGCTGTACAACCGTCGTCGACACTGTACGACGAGACGCCGTGTACATGACGTAGACGGACGTACGCATACACATATGTATATGCGTACTTCATAACATATTTAGTTTTGGGCCGAACTGCTGGAGTGATACAGTTCGTTTGCATTATACCGGCTATTACGCAGACCGTAGCTACAGTGTGACTTAAGTTAACGGCAATGGAAACGGATTCATTCCGTTAACGAATAGAATTTAATTCCGTTAACGATAACGATAACGGAAAAACTAAAACCCGAAACTGACAAAATATCCACAACTTAAATCACACCGATTTTCAGCTAAGAAAAGTTCGTATTTATTTGCGCGGCGCAGTTTATTTACAACATCGACTCGTGTTTGTCTGCGTCTTTGTTAGCAGATTAACTCAAAACGTCATGGGCGGACTTTCACGAAATTTGGGAAATAAGTGGGCTATGGAAAACAGAAATGTTGAGTAAATGTTTGAAGCGATCCGAAACATATTCTGGATATCCTAAATTTACCAGTCGGTCGTTGCCGGCGCCCTGTTATTATCTGTCGTACAATCAGCAGTACAATCAGCAGATGACAGCTCTGTGCACCAGTATTATCATACAGCTTAGATAAAAACACGGTATTATACAAGTTGCAACGCTGACTGATGCAGGCAACATTATCGTGGTGTGTTTTTGATATGTACGCGTCATACTTCAAACAGTGCTCGGCGACAGCCGATGTCAGACGTCACCGCCCAGCTCTATGAACAACACCGTTACAGTGGCGACGGAGCCGCGGGGTCTGGGGGGTTAGCTGACCCCCAATGTTCCAGGTGGGGGTCAAGGCTATATCTCTAACCTCCCCCCTCCAATAATCCGTGACAGATTGTAAATGATCTTGTCGTACGGGACTCAAGTAGGCTAATGAAAACATTTTCTCAACTAAAACGAACCAAAATGCAGAATCTTGACCAAAAATAATTTCAAAAATTTTCCGGGGCGCTACCTCGGACGCCTGCGGCCAGAGGGGGCCACCTCCTCCCGTATCTTCCCCCGTCCCAGCCCATGCTTTCTGACCCACCTCAGTATTATCCACGCCCGCCGCCACTACGGCGCGCAGCGAGGGCAGGCCGTGCTGTGACTCGGCAGCAGTCATTTCAATGTACTCCCTCCCTCCCGCATCAGTCGACAGACATCAGTCGTCGACGTTTATCTCGTCAGTTCAACCTCTCCCCTCTGCACCTCACCAATCAACCATACAGCCGATAGACAGCAGCAACCACCACGTCATAAACTACAGTACTGTACCGCTAGCCGATTCTGATGAACAGATTAATTCAAATGATTCCATATAAATCAAAACTGCAGTCGACTATATACAGCCCGGCATCTTGTCTGTACTGTTCTGCTAGGCTACAACAATATACGAATGATCAAATAATTCTGACGAAAGGCCGCATCGCCGCCTTGTCACCCGTCGCGGAGCCAAGTGGATTCGTACGACCTTGACCCCATCTAATAATGGTTCCCACGAGTGATGAGAAATTGAGAATCCCGCCTTTACCACAGCCGAAGCAGGTACTCGATTTCGAGACACCGGAGGGATGCGATGCAAAGCTGAGTGGACCGATGTTACGTGAAAGCGGACCGGCCGGGAATTGAACCCGCGACCTATGAATCGCAAGTCCAACGCCCTATCGCTAAGCCACCACGCAACACACTAGGGGCAGCACGCAACGCGGCCAGCGTACATTTCGGTCGTTCAATGGAACAGAAAGCCATTCGAACGCCGACCATCACGACGTGCCAGATATTTAGTCTGTAATCCATATCGACGGACCGGCGCCAGCGATGACGGTGGCGCCCGGCCCCGGGAACACGCCGTGGCAGGCACGGCATCGCACGGGCACCGGCCGGCATCGACTGACGGACAGCCTACCCGGGGCGAACGGGCAGCTCAATGGTCTCGGCGTTATCAATCGTCACCGGAAAAATACACACACTGTCATGCGGCAAGCCACACCAGCTGTTGAATACAAACACTTGTCTCGGCGTTATGGAATGCACGAACGATATTAGAAATACGACGTGAAACAATTTCTCCTGAACCTATGCAGCAGGCAGATTCACGCCGAAATAAGCCTATAGTGAAACACGATATATTTTAAGACCATTCTTGACAATGACAGTATACAACAAGAAGCACAGCTACCGCATAGGGACCGCGCGACGCGATATGTTAGTAAATTCGTGATGTTCCACGAGATATGGGAGTTTAAAAGGTTTCAAGCAGCAAAAGTGACCTTCAAGGTCACTCAAGGGCAATGGCAATTAATGTTGCCATTCCATAGGCCACGTACGACTTCCTATTAGTGTTCCATTGCAACTATGCCTCTATCTTGCACCGTTAACGAAATATTATCACTGAAAAATTCAAAGAGGTCACGTGACTCTAAACACATCCTTCTATCGAGCACGCACTGGTACTCCTGTGTGTCAATCAACACACAAAATTCGAAGTGCCCAGCTTCACTGATTCCAAAGATATGATAGAAGCAAAATTTAAAAACGGGTCACGTGACTCTGATCACGCCCATTTTAAGGTGACTTGTCATCCAGATACTGGGACTTGACATAGCCTACCTGTGTTCAAAATTTGACCACTCCAGCTCCAGGGATGTGGTTAATGCCCACCAAAATTTAAATGGTTCACGTAACCTGACCACGCCCCTTTCAGGGACGGTTTGTCATCTGCGGGCTAGTACTTGCTATACAATCAACCTATCTACCAACTTTGAAGTCTCTAATGACACTCATTACGAAAACACGAAAGGCAATACAAAATATCAAAAATAAGGTGTTTGGAGTAGTTAGAGGTCACTCAAGGTCACTGGAAATAGCGCTATTCAATAGAGCGCATATATAACGTTCCATAGTAACAATGTCCCCATCTTGCGCCGTTTCTGAGATATAGCGAGATGTTGGTCGAAAGTAACCTAGCCCACCTCTATTTGGCGGCCCGGTTCGGGGTGACGCCGTTGGAATTTCGCTGAGATCTTTGGCATCAGAAAACTAAAATCCCTGGGGTATCGTACGGCGCAGTTTGCGTGATCCTATGTTTAGCCGTTTTGGTACTATACCGGCGTCTGACGGACGGACGGACACACAACGACAGCATATACCGCGCAAGCTTAGCGTCGCGCGGTAAAAACGTAAACGGAGCTCATGTGTTATGTTATGGTGGACTGATCAGGGATATTTTAAATATAAGCACAAAAGGCGAGCCAACAACAGGCAGGAAAAGACTACATATGATGACTGATACTACAGTCAAACGACAATACGAAACAGTCAAAACGAGGTTGGAGATACGATAAATGGGCTAATAATAAATGGAACAGTATGTCAGAAACCTTCGGGCAACAGCAGAAGACTACAAGAACCTAATCCGTGTTAGGCTTACCTCCTATTTCATTCAACGCAAAAACGTTACTAAACTAAAGACAAATAACAGCACTGAGTGATTCCACATCCACAGTAATAATGAACAAGGTGTCGACCTAACGGGACGTAACACCACTGGCCCGCCGTGCAGCCGTGGAGCTTTAATTAGACTGGAGGCGGCATAACGTCATCGCCTGGCCTGCGCGGGTGAAGCCGCCTGCAGGCCCGCTGTGGTGTGTTATAGACGACGACAGACAACGACAGACGCAGCATCCGTTTCTAGTCTGGACCCTCTACACTATGCGTAGGCGAGCCAGTAATAATCGAAGAAAGCTAGCACAAAAAAATGACCCCAAAGTTACAGGCATGGGCTGATTGCGGATTATCCGAGGCTTTATGGAAGTTGAAGAGCATTATACGGACAAGGAACCTTGAGTATGCGGAAAAGTGTTAACGCGGACTGAAAGCGGAACGAAATATTGTCCAGTTCCACTGCATTTGACTCATAGGCCGACAGTGACACACAACAACGGCACGATGTGTCAATGTTTACACATCTTCTGCCATGGACGTGCAGCGCAAACAGGAGTATTAACAGCAACAACGACGTGTACTTGACAGACAGACAGACAACAATCCTACCAGGTCAGTAGCTGCAACAAGCGCTTCTCGACCAAATACACCACACTGTGAGTCAAAGAAGGCATGAAACTTTTATACGCTTGCCTGCAACTGCGCCAAATGAAAATCTTCATTCACCAGATGAAAACCCGGTAGCGAAAGAAAAACTTAACTGTATGGGCGTATTAGAGAGACGCGGTGAGCGTAATGTAACGGTCTGGTGTCCGTCCGTCCGTCTGTTCCGTCTTTTTTCTAACCTTACTAGGGCGCGCGGCGCATACTCGATGTGACTCACCAGAGGGCAGCTCGCAACGCGGTCGGCATACATTTCCGTCCGAGTATTATACAAGTACGTACATACTTGTTAACTGTTCGCTATGTCTGAGGAATGCACAGCAAACACAACACGCACGATGTACTCACGCTGCACAGCGGCTGGCTGATATTAGTACGAGTGCCTACTGAAGCAAAGCAGGTGGTCCATCATAAACCGGTACGACGCGCCGTACAGTACGCAACAAAAACTACCGATACTCCTCCGCCCACTGTTGATCAACGCGCAATTGCCTCGCTGATAAGCAGCGCAGTTTTATGACGAGGCAGCGACGCGATCGTCCAGCAACCTACTGCTGCAGCTGCTACACTAGACTAGACTAGACTAGTAGCCAACATCACTGTGGCCGATGTCGCCGTAAATTACTCGGTAGTTTCTGCGCCGCGCCGCTTTCGAGCGGTGGGTGCGCTGCGGCGGCGCCCCACGAGCAGGCCAGGCCGGTGCGTCGTACGAACGGCGAATCGACCGCCGGCTGCACCGCGTGCACGACGCAAACGCCGCTCGTCTCCCATTCACAAACTCCTTACTCACGACGAACGCAGTCGCGAAGGTCGGTTTTTACCTCCGTCTGTCTGTTGTTCCGCACTATATCTCAGGTCGACTCAGCCTTCTACCCTCCGTGGGACGGCAAAATGAGTACCAGCCAAAGGGCGGTGATGCTCTGCGACTGGGGAGTAAAGGCAGGCGTGGTGTTATTTGCAGGTAAAACTGTGTGATCCATGTTTGAGTGCATTAGAGGTAGTTACGACGATGCGCTATACAAATCGACGTATACTTTACTTTACTCAGCAACCGATGCAGCTAGGATCACCAAACTTGACACAGAGATGTTCCACGACGAGTCCTTGAAAGCCATTTATTTTGGGGTCAAAAGGTCAAAGGTCAATATCACGAGTCACAAAGACATTGCCGGCGTGGGTATCCGCACTCTTGTGAGTGCTGGCTTCTTCTAGACGGCATATTAGCAGTGAACGTAGTACTTGCACAGACGAGTCTGACTCGAGTGAATATTTTCGGACGCGGACGGCGGCACTGACTGAAGTTCACGTGAAGCAAGACGTCAATAACTCAACAGACGACAGTCGGTACAGCGCATACCTCCGCCATGCAGTCCTATATAACAGCGGCGCTATTATACAGGAGTCCATGCCTCCGCCACGCCATATCACCGGTAACCAGAAGAAGATTTCGCATAGACAACTACGTCAGTTGCGCTTTGAGCCAGCGAGGGCTGTTAGACTCAATTAAGCCATCATTCGACCGACGTCGGCCGCATGGCAGGCTCAGTTAGCAGCCAGCGCCTTTAACCAACTAGATCAGTACGCCAGCGTTCCTGGTAACAGGGCCTACTGCTACGCAGAACTAGCTGTTTCTTCCCTAGCAGTGGCCGAAACAATCGCCAGTACTTATTACTGCACCTACCCGAGAAGGGATGGCCAGGATGAGTTGGCCTGGGTGGCTGGTTACATACCGAGGTGGTCTACCCGCCCGCGGACGGTCACCCATCCCAGTACTAACCGGACTCAATGTAGAGTAACTTCGTTGATACGCCCAACGCAGTTACTGCTACACAAAACCGCCAATCCCAACTCAAACCTTCCAAAATTTATCAACTCTTTTCTGGTCCAAAATCTACCATATTCTCAAATTTCATGAAAATTCGCCCACAACTTGAGTTATCCCGATCACAAACACACCAATAGACAAAACAGCACATGCCGCCACCAGCGTAAAAACTAATCAAAACGCAGAAATTTGATGCGTTGTGTATAAGTAGCATAGTCGATAACATTACAGTGTCTCTCAAAAGAGGATCCCAATGTTTTTAGCTGTAACCTGAACATACAATTTTAATAATTTTAATAATTTTTGGCAGAAATTCAAAATCTGGTAACCAAATACTGACTTAATTGCAACTTTTCACTCAAATGCCGTATTACTGCACTGCCAGACTTCAAGCAGTCGCTGTTTGATTTCTTCAACGCTGACGACATGCGACTCACACTCATGGCACTGTATGACTCGCCTCCAGTGAACAACACGAGGTTAATAGGGAAGATTATCAGAACTGTTCCGTGCTGTATAGTGCACTAAAATTGTGCATGATGAAAAGCACACACACACAAGTAGTTCTTAGACCCGTATTGTTAGTTTATGTTCAGCTTTGTAAATATTTCTTCTGTTTTAACTAAGGCTACTTTGTTCTCATGTTGTTTGCTATTGTTGTGTCAATTTACTTT
>Ga0209780_1002887_pt1 | contig 12512 bp, 6 predicted proteins | sample WorMetexBAHAMAS2_FD_187384 | JGI IMG/M metagenome (GOLD analysis project Ga0209780, IMG submission 187384) | Marine gutless worms symbiont microbial communities from Max Planck institute for Marine Microbiology, Germany - Inanidrilus exumae... | ecosystem: Host-associated > Annelida > Digestive... | reverse complement strand
GGTTACATACTGAAATAAAGTGCCGCCTCCGGGAGTCGAACCCGGACACGTCACCCACCCCAGTACTAACCGGGCTCGACGTAGAGTAACTTCGTTGATACGATCAACTCCGTTACCACTACGCCACGCCGCCAACCAGTAGTCTACTACGCCATGTAACGAAGTATACAGAGTTGATCCATAAGGAGCTTAAGCATGTCAGCCATCTTTTATCCCACATGCACCTTCAATCAAGCTTCAAGTTTTACGAACACGTTCGTTTATCACTTAACTTGCACGTTTGAGAAATTGATTGCCAGCACTAGTGTATGACTGTATTTGCATGATTACCCGATCACTGAAATCTTCTTTGTCAAACTTTGTACAGTATCTAGCAAGTAGAAGGCCCAAAACAAGTTAACATGTGTGAAGTAGCACATATTTACATACCCGGTAAAAGTTGCTTATTACAATTACACGAACTTTTCGTATTGATTCGCAATTTTTCATTATTAATATGCGTCTTGCACTAACTTGTAACTTCTATGTTGGCCAAATGACTGTTGCTCAGTGAGATGGTGATACACCTGTATTTGATCTAGCATATATTGGTAATGGTTTAAGGTAGTGATTTGCAGCATCACCCCTTTTTAGGATTTAGAAACCGGCTATCCGGTTGCAGTTAGTTGGCCCGGGCATAAGTGTAACTGGCAGTTACACGGATGCCCAAGCCCACTTTTAAATTCCATTTTATTAAGTAAGTAAAAACTATAACAAGCATTTAAGGACAGATCCAGGGATGGGGATATTTCTCTCACCATGCCTCTCTCACGCGAGTATCACTTTAGTGTTTCTCCTCTTACCCGAGATCCACTTCACACACAGACCATGCTACGTGTGACAACTATCACAATAGGCTGAATCTATGATACTCATGCGATGCGGCCGAAAATGGGCTAATTAATCATAAGAGAAAAGTAGTCACATATACACTGATCTTTTGTAACACTCACAAGGTACATCTTGCATGATAAGCCTTACCGCAAGACAGTGGACTGGAGTAATTTCAAATTTTGGGACTCCTTGCAGAAAATAGCACGCGGTCCCCTTGCGTGGCGAGATCCTCATGCTAAGTTATCTGTTGTTTACTACTTTTATTCCCTTTAAACAGTGGCTGATTTGATTTCAAAAGTAGTTACTAACTACTTTTAACTATTTTTTTCAAACAGTAGCTATAAACTACTTTTTAATACTGCCTAATAGTTAACCCACGTATTAGTACGGTATTACGGCAATAACGCTAAAGTCACGAACAACAACTAGTGTAGATCTCAGTTCAGTCATAACTCAAAATACCACACCATTAAACTGTTTAAATAACATATCTTTAGTCAGCATCAATCAACGCCACCAGAAGAGTTTTTCCTTCAGCAACAGAAGGCATGTAGATGCAGAAATTAAGAAAAAATTATTCAGTGGATGATGGCTGTCACTGTCATAAAAGTTCAAGCTTTTTTCAGTCATTTTGATTAAAAAGTAGTCACGAAACATAGTTAACTACTTGTAGTTCATAACTAGGCCTACTGTTCAAAGTTGGTTGGTTGGTTGATTGGAGTTTAACGGCGCTTTCAACTGTTCAAAGTAGCTTAACTAATGACTATTTTTCCAGACATAGTTAACGATTACTTTTAACTACCAACAAGTACGTCTGTCTTCGGGGAAGGCCGTATATCCAAACATGACGATGGCAAGTATTGCCGATAGACGCCAGTCCCCTCCACGTACGGCGCGCTCGCCGTCAGTGGAGGGACTGGCGTCTATCGGCAATAATTGCCGCCATGCGCCGTTTCGTCCGATTTCGGGTTTCCGAGGAAGCAAAGTTCCCCAAAATAGGAGATTCCCTGCCCAGGACGCCGATGAACCACCGTGCAAAATTTGACGCCACTAGCTTTATCACTGCCGGAGAAATCCGTAACCGTACAAACATACAAAAAAAAACAAACAAACAAACAAAAACAAACAGTAAACGATATATCCACACCTTGCCTATGGGCACGTGTGGATAAAAAGTAGTTGACTACTACAATTAACTACTAACAGACTAGTTAACTACTCGCTATATGCACAGTCGACTGTTAACAAATTGGCCAGATGTCGGACTGAGGACAGTTTCGTGACTCAAAACATTCAAAGTATTTTGGGTTGAAATTTTTAAGGCATCACATCTGGGCCCCTCACACTGTAGCCCCTTCTGCATTGCAGGGTCTGCAAAGGCGGGAGTTACACGCCCTTACAACTGTTTCAGTTTTAATGTACCGTATATATCATGCCACAATCAAGCATAAAGATGCGAAAAAAATTAGCATGCATGTTATCAAGTCATTTGCATCATGCACATAGAGGATAGTGGAAAATAACACTGGTTTGTCGTCATTTTTAGAGTACATAGCTAGGTGGCCTGGCGACGTTTATCACGGTAGCAGCGAGCAATTATCTGATCAAAGTGCACGAGGTAGAACAGAGACACAGCACGGAGCACACTCATCGTCAGCACCTACAAACAGTCAGCACTGATCACAAACATCCAAGCAGCAAAAAATGTACCGTAACAGTCAGGGGTGGATCAATGAGAATTTTAACAAAGGGGCAGAATATAGGGTCTGAGCGCAGTCGTTACTGGTGTGCAGGGGCACCGCCCCTGGTAAGGGTTGACCGGTTGAGGCAAATATCCTCGCAAAACGGGGGCATGGGCAAAGCCCTCAAAAGCTTAAGAATTTTGCTGATCTATCTGACAGCCTTCAGTATTGCATAACTTTCACGCACTGTGGCCTGGTTGGCCGACATGCCCCCATACGAGAGGGCCAATCTGCCTCACTGAATCTGCCACTGGTAACAACAGTTGAGTAAACATTGAGTCTGGCACCCAGACTCAATTCTTACTCACATCTATCAGTCACTGCAGCAGAAATGCCAATTTTCAGCAGGTGCGTCAAACACATGAGTCTTCGAACAGCGGATTGCATGACGTTCACACAAACACTGAGTTTGTTCAGTGTCCTTTCAGCTACTGGTCAACCAAGATATACAATGATGTACCTGCCAATAATAAAGCTTCTGCTACAGTAGCTATCTTTAAATATTGGCTTAGTTCTCACTTCCTTAGTCATATGGCAAGTCACTGATACAATGCATGTATGTCCATGCCTCTGATTAGGGACTTACTTCTTGACACTGTGCATGCTATAAATTACATCATTATATCGTCATTATTATAACAGAGTAACTACTGAGTTCACAATAATGTGGGCAAAAGTACATCTCATAGTGCTACAGAAACACGTAGAAATAATGGACTGAAAACTGACCTGAAACATGGCACTTAGAACAGAAGTAACAGGTGACATTCCTGATGTTACAGATGATAGAATCAGTCCATCAAATCCAACGTACGACTGAAAGCGGCCATTCTGCAAACATTGCAACACATCTGCTACAAAAAAACTGTAGATTAACTTAGCAGTTTTTGGCTATTTCGCTGTTTTGGGCCATAAATTATTAATAAATGCATCGTTATTCTCAATACATCTTTATAACTCAACAATATCGCAGACTTAATACCTGAAAATTATTTTATTTTTACTCGGATTGCTCACAGAACAAATTGACGATATTGTCTTTACTCAGGGGTAAATTTTCAGTTTATCACCCTGCAGAGGCAACATATTGCAGCAGTAAAGATGAAATTTGAAAATTTAGCAAACGCCCCAGCCCCCAGTGCCAAATATTTCCTTAATTGGTGGAGGCTCTGATTAGTCTAAAGCCTGTGACCGTGACACACAGGCAAACATCGACAGCTGACACTGATGGCCAACAATGTTTGTCATTTCTGACACCTGACATAACAGCCATTTAAAACGACGGTGCTGGCCGTTAAGTGTCGGCAGTCAGTGTTGGCCCATGTGTTGCAGGCTTAACTCTAAGCTCAACCTTTACCATAGGTACTTACTGTGACATTAGTCATTCGAAGGTAGGATATACTGTAACAGTATTAAGATTAATTAATTACATGCCAATTTTCTACATATCCCGCTGGTATTTAAAATATCCTGACATTGCTTTTGACTTTTGGTAGATTCTCAAAACAACAACTGACATAAACATCAACACATTAATTTAATTACAGCACCCTATCATAAACAAATAAATGCAATTTAGACAGCCATAAACACCTTACATATACAACTGTTTCATAACCGTTTTACAACCATTATGTTGGCCGGCACCTCCAATTAAGAACCGGAGAATTCTGTTTTACTTCCCACATGCCCCTGCTGATGACAACTAGTGTATTCGGATTACAGAGAAGTCAGTGAGTTCTCCTTATCAGTGTCACCTGCATCATCTCCACAGCATTAATAAGATGTTAAACGATTACTGTAAAAACTGCTCTGATACCACGGCATCATTAAGAATTATTCTGGCAACATGATTCGCTTCAAAAATCCCAGATGTGTCGGATATCAATTTTGTTTCCAGTGGCTGCAAAATAATTTCACAAATACACAATGCTATGCATCTCACTTGCATCTGCAATAGCAAAACTTAAAAGCGTTGAGCAACAAATGTATGTAAAATTTACCAAAAAAGTAAATACAAGATAAACTAAGAATGACTTTAGGGTAAAGACATACGCAGTAATCACCCAAAGCAAACAACTGAAACAAACAAAGACAATCCTCACTCGAGGTTGCATTGACCACTTTATCAACATTTTCAGCTGACCTTGAATTTTCCAGTGTCTGTTACTTATTTGCAGTTTCCAATTCAGTTCTGCTTTTCAGCCACGGTGCCATGAGTGGTTTTACCAACTTCACTCTCACTTTACTAACTTCACTAAAATTATTATAAATATGAAAGGCAATCCAAAATGTGGAAACTAGAGTACTTTCGGGTAGTTAGGATTCACTCAAGGTCACTGAACATAGATAGTGCCATGCAATAGACCACATACAAGTTCCTATTAGCCTTCCATAGTAAGTATGTCGCTATCTTGCACAATTTCCGAAATATAGTACTTGCTCTTCATCCATCGTTGCTATTGCTCGGCCACTGACATCATCCTCTCTAAAAATAACTAATCAGTCCTTTCAGTATGCTTCATCTTGTCTCTGGAATCTCCCTTTATCTCTTCGTCAACTTCATTCTGGTATCAGTTCCTCCATTTCCGATTCACCTACTCCTTCAGCCAGCACTTCTTCCTCTTTTGATTCACCACTCTGCTCATCTATAACTCCCTCTCTTTGTCCAGGCTTAAAAGCTACCTGTTTCACAAAGCATAGCCCCGTAGTTTCACTTCTTCCTGCTGGACTGCCTTCACAGACTATTGTCCGGACCATTTCTTCTGAGTCTTCGGTTTTTGTTTTTCCTTATTTTTTGTTTCTGTGCCGTGTGCTAGATAAGCTGGCCACCTCGTCAGCTTTTGAACGCACGCAAATATACCGCACTGTATCATAACGTGAATCTGACAATGACAGAGTGAAACGATCAGTGCAGCAATGATAGAGCAACAGTTATCTACCTTTGTCTTCATCTCCTCATGCAGGCCCGGCGTGTCTGTATCAGGTGGGAATGCAATACAAATTCGAATATTGTATGGTTTCACCTACAAATAACAGTACAACACTGGGAAATATAATTATGGTAATTAACTGAAGATAACGCAAGTGGTCACAAGAGTTTTGACAAAAGACCACATCGCAGGCGGTGAATTTTTTGCGAAGGGGGAATGTGATGTGACATCAACCAGTCTGCAGCATGGCAGCCTGCTGCAGCAGTGGGGCTGTAATGCAGTTATTAATTTTTTGCAGCATGCAATGCAGTAGTGACTGAAAATGCTTTTCAATGAGCCAAACAATACCAAAAAAATGTCCCAACTCCTTGGGGGATCTGGACCCCCATCTCATACATGGTTCCTCGGGCCCACATGAGTCAGCCCCCAAACAGCATCACGACTAATTCAGCCGTTTTTGCAGGGCTCAAAAACGTGACCAACAGATGAACACACAGACAGAGAGATAGACAGACAGTTGCTGCAATGCGGCCTAAAACTAACATATTAAAGATCAATTGGTCACAGAGACTGGCAATTTCTCAGTATTCTGCAAATCGGCTGACCTCCATCTGAAGTGCTTCGGCAAGTCCACGCAAGGCAAACTTTGTAGGGCTGTATCCACTGAACCCATACATTCCTATCAGACCAGCCTGGGATGACAAGAACACTACACGACCCTGACGTCTTCTCTTCATCTCCGCAATCACAGCACGAGTTGCATAAATGCTCCCAAAATAGTTCACGTCCATCATAGTCTGAAAATTAAGCATGACAATGTAATTAAGCACAACATGCTAAAAAACCATAAGACTAACAAATGAATTTATCGTGCTTCTGCATCGTAATATTCGCTACACATAAAGTCAATACTTAGCAATAAGCAGTAATTAAGATATACTTGAAAATCAAAATTATAACAGCTTTAAGCCAGTAAAGCAATTACGAAAATACTGATATAATTTTCAAGCCTCATATTTACAGAATCAAAAGTAAGATCGATGCTTACTCGAAACTGATCAATAGAAATATTATCAAATTCTCCAGGGAATGATATTCCTGCAGAGTTAACAAGCATATCAACTGGTCCCAGTTCAGCCACAGCCTGCATACATGACAACATGTGACCAGCAAATTTTAAAAGCTATCATACTAACAAAAAGTATCAGTCTCATTGTCACATTCCACAAACCAACTGAAATGCCAAATAACAACTTGTAATCATTGTATTCGGCACCGTTAGGTACTGGTGTCCAAGAGCCAGCACGAAGCAGTCAATTAGTGAATCACACGATGATGAAGACAGTGGGTAATTTCCCATGATTTGAGCTGTGCTTCCAAGTTTCTGTCAGTGCTTTTACACTTTTGGCAGTGAGAAAAGAAAGGCATCAAGCCTTTTAAAAACCTGCACCAATTATTGCCAATGGTTCTCTTTGAGAACAAATGCAGGAAAAAGCTCAATGGTTCACTTGAAAAATAGCAATTAAAAGCTAATATGCATGTGTGTGTGTGTGTTTGACACTGACAGTTGGATGAATGGGAAAGGTATAAGTAACTAAGTAATATATCTGGCCTTTAAAAATCCTGCTCAAATTATCCTCAATGTTTTGCTTTTTTGAGACTGAGCCTAAACTCAGTAACTCCAGAAAAGAAGGCTACTTTTAAAAAACTAAAAGTAGTTAGCATTTGCATCATATCAGTGAACACAACTGCTGCTGTCGTTGTTATTGTTGTTATTTATTATTACCATTATTACTAAAAAGCTACTGATTAACAATGGCACGCACGGGTGTCAGCAAGATTATGACAGCATTGCACACTCAGTGCCAAGCATGAGGTATCATTTGGTGATAACTTTGTTTACAATGTGAAAACTAGAGTTAATGCATACATCAAGATCCCAAAAGAAATCGGCAGAACGTGCACAGTGCCAATCGGTACTGACACAGTCAGGATTTGGTGATGGCAAAGACTAAAACAGCACCATAGGATCTCGACGTTTGGCGGACTTAAACACAAACAGTGGAGCTCATCCACAAAGAAAGACACTTCGTCAATGCAGTTTGACATGATATCAGAAAGGATGCCGTCGTCACGTGGTGTCAGAAGCTGTAGGTCTAGATGTCATCAGCATACACAATGCATGCGAAATCAGCTGGCGGCATAGCTGCAAACAATCTGCGACATACAGCAAAAAGATCAGTTGAGAACAATCTGTGTGCAGTTCCACATGCAACTGCCAGTGGCAACAAAGTGGTCACAACTGCACAAACATACTGCAAGCTACCATGACAAAATACAACAAACATTTTAATTACTGTTTTTGTTATTACTGTTACTAATACCTTCTGAACGGCAAACTCGACAGGCTGATATTCTTTTGATACGTCAACTGAAAAACAGAATACTTTCTACAAGTATTACAAACACACAACTATTTTCCATCAAGGGAAAGATGTTTGCACAGCTGCATAATAATAAAGTTAGTTTAAATTACAGCATTTCACAAATTCTGTTAGTAACAATGAATAAGGATTGGCTGGTTGGAGTTCAACACAATTAGGTCCTATCGCGTCTTTAAGGTAGAACTATATTATAAATATTGAAATTTGCAAAGTATTAATTCTTGTGGTAAGATAACTGAAAAAGCAAAATATAACAATAACGGTAGATTTAGATTAAATAAGTAAATTGAAATTAGGTAAATTATTTAATGCATGCTTAAAGCAAATTAAAATAGCATGTACTTGGTTGGAGAGTTCACACCTGTTTTAAGCCTGAACAAAATTCCAACATATGGAGGAAATTACGACTTTACTTAAACAAAACATTTACATTTACAAGTGACCATGCATGTTATCTTATTCGGCAAGTGAACACTATAACAAGTAGCAAAGGAGTCAAAGGCAATTGGCAAAATAAGCAAGACAGGCATGTAACCAGATGAGCACCGAATGACTGAGTCTTTGACGATTTAGCCACAGATGGTTTGTCCTCATCCACACAGACACTTGGTCAATGCAAGCAGAACTCCTATCAACACTGAAACATCAGTAGCTGACGTAGCAAATGACTAAGGCATGGATGCGTGTCAGCAAGGTCTGGTGTGAGACGGTTGGCTGCTATAAGGTCTGGTTGCATTGAGCTCAGTTAACTGTGACTGTTGGTAATCTTAGCAGTTAACCTACGGTTAGCAATAACTCTGATGCAATAATGCCAGTCAACGCCACACTAGGTTAATTGGTAACTAGCACTGGTGCAAAAGAACTATGGCTAACCCAAGGTCAACTGCTGAGATAATCAATAAGACCAACCCCTAAGTCCAAACAACTGTTCCATGTACCGTGGCAAAGCCCTTTTCCAAGTTTTGTGACAACATATCCACAACGTTTTGAGTAATCCTGCTAAATGATGGACTAAAAGACAAAAACAATGAAATAACTCCATGCTTCACCACGGTAGAAAGAGACTATGAGTGAAATACTATCTGAGATACCTGCTTTGTTGCATCCTGAATAAATTTCTCAATCATATCTTTGGCATCAGCAAGCTTTGGCTGTCACACCCACATTACTGGTACAATAAATAGATTATTTGTTTATTTATTACTGGCCCACCTAATGGGCCAGTATTGTTTTGCTGGCTGGCGTCTGTCGTTATCTGTCGTTGTCATCTGTAACGCTGCCGGCGGGCAGGCGGGCTGGTCGGCCACCGGGAGCATGGGAACGCGGCGTGGGAATGCTGCCGGCGGTCAGGCCAGCCGGGCGCTGGGTGTGTGGACGGTCAGCGCACCAGCGGCCGGGCGCGTGGACAGTCGGGCGGCCGACACTGCACGGTGGGCCAGTCATGTCACGTCCCGTTAGGGTGACACCTTGTTTTAATTCAAAGAATAGAGATCATCAGTATCATAGCAAGACAGAATGGATGGAATTATGATAGCATATACTGTGTTAGTGTGCTTGCATAACTGCAGCATACATAAACCTAGTAATTTCAGTATAATCCAGCATCTATAGTAAATATAGAAGGAAGAGAGGTGATGTAAACCTAAACAACGTCTTAATTGCTAGACATGTTCTGCAAGTGTTCCAACATGACATTCATGTCAGTGACACTCAGTACTGGATTAGTGCTGAACTGCCGTAGCAAAATAACCGGAAAATAACTGGACATCAGAAGGCCTAAGCCTTTTTAACTCTGCTGGATTGAGCTGAGTAATCATTAATATCATTATTAGCAGGAAATGTAGAACATATTACCTCATTTCTTGCAAGCAACGTTACACTTGCTCCATGTTTAACAGCCTCTATTGCTATTTCTTTACCAATGCCACTGGAACCACCAGTTATCTAAAACAATTGCACTGGCGGCATCAATGGTGTAATTTGTTACAGGAATACTCAACAAATGCTTACATTCTTTAAAAGTAATCAACTAAAACTAAAAGCTCAATACTGAGATATAAATCACATAGAAATAATGCACATCTAGCCTACACGTAAGCCGTATGCGATAGTAAAGAGCAATACACGCCGATGTTTTGGCTAATGCACATCATAATTGTATTACAGTCGCTGTAACAAACATCCATTTAATGGTCTCTTTTCCAGGACAACCTGGGTAAGTTGGCATCAGAAAGGCAGAATCATTCTAAATTTTAATAATGCAAGAGAAGATGCAGAACAAACCCTATTTCTGCATTTGCATATTTTTCACCTACCAAAATATGAGATCCGCGTAATTCGAACACCGAAGGTGATATTGACCTATTCCACAAGAAAAATGCTAGCAGTATGATACCGAACGCAATAAGTACTGTTAAGAAAATCATGCTACACCTACAAATAAAACAAACCACAAAACATATACTAAAAACCACTTCTACACAGTACGGTAACACAAAAGCAGGAAGTGCTAAAACGATGTCACTCCCAAAATGACGAAAATGAGATTATAAATAAAAATCTAAACTAGAATGTTGGCAATTAACGGGTCAATTCCGAACCTCGACGATCATCCGACGTTGTGCAGTTCGACCGTTGCAGGCTGGCAGCTCCATTTGCGCAATATAATGTAAGTAGCGCAGTTTACATTTTACAGCCAGCTTGCAACAGCGTCTGCCACTGTTGACATTCATTAGTCGGGTAGCCTACCTCATTCTACTGATACAGACGTGTGGTCTGCAGGTGCACCGATATGCCGACGACACGCAGTTGTACGGCTTTTGCAACCCTCAAGAATCCATTAGCCTGTCACGCCGAGTTATGGTCACTACTGGTTCTATTGAGACAAATGGACTCAAGCGTAACCAACAGAAGACCGATTATCTCTGGTGTGTAGTGTGCCGCTCAAGATCTCAACCGGCTTACAGCTATTTCACCAGCCCTAATTTCGCATTCTTCAGTTCGAGACCTAGGCGTCATTCTTGATTCTGAGCTAAGCTTTGAGCAGCATGCCAGCAAGCTCACCTAGACGTGCTTCTTTCACTTACGTCGGCTTAGAGCAATTCGCCGCTGCACTTACTCTTGTTCACGCATTTATCGCGACCAGACTTGACTACCGGTATTGCAACTCGGCTTTGTTCGGCTGCAAAACGTCTGTCATTCGTCGCCTACAGTCGATAAAGAACTCCTCAGCTCGACTAATACTGAACATTCCCAAGTTTTGGCGAATCACTACAGCCATGCGTGATACGCTACACTGGTTATCTGTGCGCTAGCGCATCACGTTCAAGATCTGTATGCTCGTCCGCAACTGTGACAACGGGTCAGCAGTCAGCACCGATATATTTACAGGAGATCTGCAATCAGTCACAGCAGATGTGCATCGACCGCGACGTCGCTCTACTAACCACGGCGACCTAGACGTGCAGCGCGCCAATACTGACAAATTCGGTTGGCGCGGTCTTTCTGTGTCCGGCCGAACCAGTGGATTGTGGAACAAGCTGCCACCTGACATTCGGAAAGTGTCCGATAAACCAGAACAATTTGCTCGAGTCGAGCACTGAAAACTTTTTTATTTCCAAACAGTACTGATAATCACTTCTCAGGATAATAGCAAAGACCTCAACATCAACATCAACAATTGAACGGGCTACGCGGGATTGCAGATATATGAAACCGAATAATCGAAGTATATGGAATGTGAGCCAGTTTACGCGGCGTAGTCAGTAACTGTTGAAGAAATCTAGTCGACTAAGCGAGTAAAATATCAAGACAGCTGCAAAGTATGTCTTGTGACGCCGCGTGACGCAAGAATCGCACTTGTGCCATGTGAGATCAACGCTTCTGCGCGCCATGTGCCGGAAAAGTATATACGAAGTAATGTGGATGTCCACTGTGTCGGAGCACCATCGACCAGTGTTAGGTATGATACGTTTAAATTGTATCATAATACTGCATGATATTGATACTTTTAAAAATATCATGAGACCATACTTGACACATTTACAACAACAGCTCATCAGAAGATGAGATAGCGAACGTCAACGTTTTACGACGACATCCGTACATGAGCCTATGCCCATTAAACTGAGTTCCTAATTTCTATTGTAACTAAGCGTCAATGGTAATCTATTTAGTGCAACCAAACATCTATGCGCCTCGCATATCATCAAACCGAGTTATCAGAGTTTGTTTTGCGTAAATAATGCTGAATAAGGGGGCTGATGGTATTACTATGGTCATAAACTATCAAAAGTAGATTTTGAAACCGAGGTAAAACTAACAATTGTTCTACGACGACATCGTACACGAATTCGGTGAAATAATGCAAAATAAGGGCCATTTCGCCGTTCAAGGTCATTCGAAGTCACCGATATTTGTACCAATCGAAAGCTCATATACGACTTGTTATCAAAACGATAGCTAGGCCAGTACTGCGCATTAAGTCTTGAATTTATCAATCTGCTAGGAATTTATACCGT
>Ga0209780_1002885_pt1 | contig 12513 bp, 7 predicted proteins | sample WorMetexBAHAMAS2_FD_187384 | JGI IMG/M metagenome (GOLD analysis project Ga0209780, IMG submission 187384) | Marine gutless worms symbiont microbial communities from Max Planck institute for Marine Microbiology, Germany - Inanidrilus exumae... | ecosystem: Host-associated > Annelida > Digestive... | reverse complement strand
CCCTTCGGGGTCGATAGATGAGTAGTAAGCTGCAATTAGATGTCTCTTACCTCAGTTAGAGGTGGCGCCATCTGGTGAACGCATACGAAGGAAAGGCAGGCATGGTGTATTTGCAGGTAAAACTGTCTGATTCATGCCTGAGCGATTTGAGATATACATAGTATATAAAAAGCGCTATATAAATACGCTTCCTTTCCTTTCCTTTTTCCTAGGCTTATTTAGTGACTCGTAATGTAAGTGCTGTTACTCTGTTTATGTGAGCTCTCAACCGCTAATACATAGTACATGACTGCCGAAAAGCATTTAAGTACATTCACATCTCTGCATCTCTGAACCTCACAGTGGTTTTATCACTATCATTATTATCCACACATGCTCATAGGCAAAGCGTGGTTATATCATTTACTGTTTGTTTGTAATTTTGTGTGTTTGTACGGTTACGGATTTCTCTGCCGAGGATAAAGCTAGCGGCGTCAAATTTTGCACAGTGGTTCATCGGTGTCTTGGGCAGGGAATCTCCCATTTTGGGAAACTTTGCTCCCCCAGAAGCCCAAAATCGGACGAATTGGCGGCCACTGGGAAGTAAAGTTCAGGGTGTGAAGAGCCATCGTAAACGTCGTCACACTACAGTGTGATATTCGTGGAATACGGCGCGGCGTGTGGACATAGGTCGGCATGTGTGGATATAGGTCAGTCCCACTGACGTAATTGTTATTATCGCTACTGCTATTATTATTATTATTATTATTATTATTTTTAAATTTTTTATTATTATTAGGCCACACTGCACGCATAGCACAGATGCGTCCAACTGCAACAGATGTCACATGTAGCATGGTCTGTGTGTCTGTATGTTAGTCACAGAGATGTACTGTTCGAAAGGGGATGAACCAATGCAGATGCCATTTGGGGGAGGGGGTAAGTCTTGTGGGCGTTAACTAACTGACTAAAAAAAAGGTAAAAGATGCCAAAAGATAGAGTAGAAGGTGGGAAGTGGAAAAGTAAAGGGATGAGGGGGATTGCCCCGGGCCCACATGGAGCATTTGAGTGATGAGCTGTTAGCATGGTTATCTGTCTGAAGCGTGGTGCAAGTGCTTTGCATAGTGTCCAGCTGATGCCGCTGCCATGCCATCATCAAAAACAGAGCTCCAAGCACTGCAGTTATCAACAAAATAAACAGTTCCGTGAACTACCTGCATAACACTAATCTGAACACTGTCCGAAAGTGCGTAGACAGTCGTGTTGGCTGGGCGAAAGATGTAAGCACCCGACGTCGGCCAATCCTTGTCGACCTTCGGGTATGACTTATAATAGAGAAGAGACTGCGCGACATCGAGAGTGATCCGTTTGTCTGTGTTTGTCACACTCTTCATTAGACCGGACGGTCCATCAAATGTAAGAACCAGGTGCTGGAAAAATAACCAACATAACACCGAATTAGAACACATAGGCAGTCGTATTGACATGCAGACCCATGATGGCAACAGCAGCATTTAGCACAGTGGTGTATGGGTATGTGGAATACGGACTCCCAGGACATGGTCACTAGCAACTTTTCAACCATGACGGTTTTCGTAACCGTGACCTTGACCTTTTGACCTCTGTGTCAATGCATGCCGAGCAGACAAACAGACAAACGGCGGTGAATACCCTAGCACCACCATTTCTGTCGGTATGGGTAAATATTAATCACTCAGTGCTTTTACACGGTTAGGCATCGCTATGGGCATCTGGTCTGTAAAAAAACCCACACCAATTATCCCCCAAAAAATTATCTTCTGTAAACCCAAAATGAAGTAACAACGAAAAAGGCGGCTAGTTTGACAAAAGCCAAAAGGAGAAAAATGCATTTGAAGTACATGACTTACTTCACTGCGATAAAAACCGACATACAGAAAAAGGGCTGCAATAAAAATGCTAAAATTATAGCTCTTGAAAATGCAAAACAATCTGTAACAGTAAATAAAACTGTTCAATAACAAATTTTGTTCCAACTGTTGATCAATTCTGACAGTCTACAGCACACAACCTGATTGCGAATGACCACGTCGTCTTGCCCTCTGTAACTCAGCAATGACGGTTTTGCGGTTTCTACACAAATCATACCGACATTTCGCAAACCATATTCAACAATTTGTTTTATTCGATCTTAAAATACTTGTCTACACACCAACTGCAAAGACACACAAGACCGGTACAAAAACTTTATTAGTAAAGTCCTCTAAACTCTGATTCGTTTTTTGACTCTGGAACTACGTAAAATGTTTACTTACTTGCTTACTTACTTATATTCATAATGATTCACAAATGTAAACTTTTTGCAGATTTTGTCAACACCTGGAAAGCTACCAAAAATACAGGAAGCCACTGCAATTGTTCCTACCAATGACAACTTTACAGTTTCTACACGAACCATACTGGCATTTTACTAACAATATTATATTACACTACTAACCATATTCTACAATTCTATTATATTCTACCTCAATACTCTACAAATGCACTGACTGCAAAAGACATGCAGAACTAATCAAAAAAATGTTTTCGCAGATAAGGAAGCTGAATGTAAATTCTGTTAACATATCAAAACCTACAAAGAACACAGGAAGCCTCTCTAATAATTGTTATTACCTCGGCCATGTGATGCCTCCTTCACAAAGTAAGTCGTGAAGCCGAGTGGTGGAATGTTTGCCAGAAAGACCAGGTCGCCAGTTGCATTACTACCCTTGTGGTCAGGCATCTCCATGGTTGTATCGGACAATGGTACTATCTAAACGTCAAAAATAAAAATACTCTAAAAGCAAACCAGCGTTCAAGTAAATAAGCCTTGTCATTCGTATCGTGGCAACCATAGATGCTCCAATGCAGTATGTACCCTTTACCGTCACTTAGTTAGTTAGTTGGAGTTCAACGTCCCTGGCCGCATTTTTGGTCAGCAGCCATCCAAAAAGGGAAAGGGATCAAGAGGCTCGTTTAAATTATTACGCTAGCGCCTATAACAGGGGGGAACAACTATCACACAGCAAGACAAAACTAAATCAAATACGACAAAAACGAGCATGCATCATGTAACACATAACACAAAATCAACACATAAGAAAATCCTAAAGCCAGGTTTAGTCACCTCCTACGACATCCGGCTTGGAAATGGGAAAGGATGGATAAGCAAGAAAATAGATAAAGCAAGTAAGAAAGGGACAAAATGAAAAGTAAAAGATACAAAGCAGAAAGTGGAAAAGTTGGAAAGTAAAGGGACAAGGGTGGAGGGATTGCCCCGAGCCTACATGGGGCCAACCTTCACTTAGTTAGAAGTGCAGCTACTGAATAGAACTTCGTTGTTACACTGTTATACCTTAGTAGCAGTGTTGGGTGACAGCAAGAATAACTCAGTAACTGATGCAAGTAGGAGAAAGCACGATGGTAAACAGCATTATCAAACTTAGTATTATGCACAATGCAAAGTAAGTAAAGTAAAGTAATCCATAGATCTGTACAGTGCTCAATCATAAGCAACTCATCTCCAAATCGCTCAGGTATGCCACGTGTTAACGAGGATCACCCACACGTTTATCCACAAGTGGAAGCAGCCACACCTGCCTCAACTCCCCAGCCATACAGAATCACCATACTCAGACTGGTGCTCATTTCCCATCTCACTGAGAGTAGGATGCGACCTGCCCACGTGGTCCAGTGGTCAAACCACTCAGGCGCCATGTGCAGTAGAGCGTTACGTGCTCAGTGGCCGGGGTTCGCGCCTCAGCCCGGCCACATCCGCCTACCAGAGAATTATTTCTAATAATTCCTACGCACATGATGAACAGGGAGATAATCATAGGCATAAAAGAGGTTCAACGGTGTCCGCTATATACTGTAACCGTCGCTAATGACTTGATTAGCAGTGTAAAGGTATTAGCCACGCCGATGTGAGCTGAAGCATATAGACGTGGCAAGTTCAATGGCTGGCAATAAATAAGAAATAGAAATACCCGACAAGCTGTTCACTCCTACTTAACCCTCCTTCACCCTACACATCATGCATACACCAACCAATTCCCCTCCTCTTCTGGGCTAGCACACTGAACCTACATAAGTCTCAGTGCTGGGGTCCAGAGTAGGCTGGACCACTGCCTGCAAAAAATAAACAAACGAGTGCAGGTGGCTGAGTTGGCCTGAGTGGCTGGTTACATACCGAGGTGGTACGCCCGCCCGAAGTCCGTCACCCATCCCAGCACTAACCGGGCTCGATGTAGAGTAACTTCGTTGACATGCCCAACGATGCTATCGCTATGCCAAACAACCAGTGAAACAAGGTGTCGCCCTGACGGGACGTAGCACTACTAGTCTCCTGCGTGCTGCCCCCTGGTGAGTTACGTTGCGCCATGGAGTGTTACAGACGACGATGACAGATGCCAGCGAGTGTTACTAGTCTGGCCCCTCTACACAATATGTGGGCGGGCCAGTAATAAAAGAATGTAAGATATATATCCCAAAGTTAAACAATGGCGAAATGAGACTCTTAAAGAATGACAAGATTGACATCATCAGACCTGAGCATTGACTGCATGCATCTGATAGTCTGACACCGCGTATGACTTGCCAGACACTGGAATTCGTATCCACCGTGATACATTGCGACCAAATGGGTTGTATGCCACTATGGAAAACTGAAAGAGAACAATAACACATTCAATGCAAACTGGTTAGCTAACACTACTACCCGAGTGTAATATAAGAAAGTCCTCATTAGAGGTGACACCGACAACACTGGGACAAAGAACCCAACAAACAGGGACGTATCTGATAGAGCCCTGCACGAGCCAAAATTCTTAGGCCTGGCCCGGCCCGGCGCCTTTCAGACCCAGCCTGAGACCCGTTTTCTCTCGAAATTTTCAGGCCCGGCACGTTTTAGGCCCGTCGTAGACGAGGCCCAGCCCGGCAATTCCATTATCAGTATTTACGGCCTATATAATATTCTAAAATGTCTGGCCCGGCCCGGCCCTGCCCATTGTGATCAGCAAATTACTAGGCCCGGCCTGCGCAGGGCTCATATCCAGTTCTTGCTGGATGGATGTACAGCCATTTTTCTATCTCCGGACTGGAATCGGAATCCGGCCAAAATGCCAAAAGATACCAGATATATAAACTGGACACAGTACATACTAGCTACTAAGCTGACAATATAGAAGTAAGCAATAAACAACTTGCAGTTTGGTTTAGAATTACCTATTAAATTGACATTTTGGAACTGGTCACTTCAACTCAGAAATATGCAAGATTGATTGAGTTAAGGTTTTACGTCCCACTGGACACAAAATAGGTCATTTCAGAGACCTTCTTCCCAGCCAATTGCTTGGCTAAGTACTAAAGAAACTAAATCCAACACAACAAAAGCAAACAATACAAGAACATAATGACCTAAGCTAACACGAAAGTACACACAAAAAATAAAACCCAAAATAAATGCATAAAAAGATATCTAAACCTAACATATAAAAATGTAAAACTGCTCAAATGTGTGCATATCATTGTGCACAACTATTGTACACAACACAGCACAGAGCAGTTCTGATTATCTTCCCTCCTATCCTCCAGACAAACATCAGGGCTCAGATGCTGTCTATTGGAGGGGAAGGGAATGAAATATGCAAGAATCTGTGAACATCATAGAACAGTAGTATAACGAAACATGCATCAATCTATCTGGTCCTGGATCTGGTTCTGACCAGACATGCCCTCTGGTATCTGGCAAAGTTCCGTCCAAATTTAAAAAACAGTCCAGTACACCCCTACCAGGGACCTGCCCATGTGGCCGAGTGGTTAAAGCACTCGGACGCCATGTGCAGTGGAGCGTGATGTGCTCAGTGGCCGGGATTCTCACCCCAACCCGAGCGCGTCCACCTACCAAATTATTTCTAATAATTCCCATGCATATGATAAACAGGGAGTTAATCCCCGACAGGAAAAAAAGAGGATTCGACGGTGTCCTCTATAAACCGTGACCGTTGCTGATGCCGTGATTAGCAGCGTCAAGGTATTAGTCGCGCTGATGTGAGCCGAAACAGACAGATGTGGCAAAGTCATCTGGCTGGCGCAAGTGTCAGTCAGGTGGCTGGCGCTGTGTGTGAGTCTGGACTTAGCCAGAAAGTAGGCCATGCCTAGATGGGGGCGCACTTGAGAAATGCCCGACAAGCTGCTCACTCCTACTCAAGCCTTCCTTCACCCTACACATCGTGCACACACACCGCACACACCTACCAATTCTCCTCCTCTCCCCGGGCTAGTGCATTGGACCGACATAAGGTGTCAGTGCTGGGGTCCAGAGTAGGTTGGACCCCTGCCCACAATAATGAGTTAGTTGGAGTTTAACGTCCCCTTTCAGCACAAATATGGCTATATCAGAGAAAATGCCCACAATAATGAACAAAAGAACGAATAAACGAACACCCCTACCAGAAATCACAACAGTTAATCTATTACTATACCTGCTTGGTGGTTTCGGTGACTGGACAGTAGGAGATGTTTAGCAGTGTACAAAACTGCAATGTCAATGGGCTTACTGATGAAGATGTAGGTAACAACTTGCCGAGTGCCGTGTTGACAACATCCTTTCAACAAAATGCACATTATTATGCTAATTTTTCTTACCTTAAGTTAAAAAAGAATAAATTGTAAACATTCCAAAATGCAAAAAAAAAAAACAGACAGAGATGCAAATACAACAAGGCAATCGTAGATATCAGACTTCACCTGCGGTGTGCAATCGCACCCTTAACTCCATATATTTCTTTAACCTAAGTCCCATTAATGCTAAATTAACTTTACTTTCCTATGTCAATGCATCAATATATAGTTGTTTCTCCACCAACGTAGACCATTACCATAGTAACAATAGCAACGGCCAGTCAGCCACCTTCATTTTGGGAATTCTTCCCATTAATCGTCAAATTTCTCCATTCCCCTCTTACTCCAGTTTGCGAGTAATTTTGAAACAGTTAGTCCAAATTATACCCTTTAATAATAAGAAATTGAATTATGTCCAACGTTATGGTAAATAAGTAAATTTAAACCAAATCAGTCCTTCGTAGCAAAATTCATACCGCTATACAAACCATACAATGCATTGTCAATGGGGAAGAAAAACCCCCAAATTGCTCCTTCTCCTTCGGATTTCGTCACCCTGCTGGAGCAGGACCAAGCTACAGCCACGTTGTATTCCATTACCTATACAATACTACAACAATAATGGTTTATTGGGTATAGCAGCTCAATGCTGGATTGTACATGAGACATTAAAACATTAAAACAAGGGCATACAATACAGAATCACAATACACCTGTCACTCAGAATATACAATGATCATGTGAAGTTCTTCAAACAGTAGGGCAAGAAAGATTTATGGAACTTATTTGTGCGGGCTCTGATTGAGAGAAAAGGTTGGGAATTTCTCAGGCTGCGGACCGTGTCATTGTCACGTTGACCTGCATAGTTCTGTACATGCATCATTGCACTAGGCACAACTATCACACAGCAAGCACGCAATACTGTGAGTGTCATCAACTGACTTCCGTACACACAATCTTGATGACGTCAACTAGACCATAACTGTGATCAACCAACATCTACTACCACCAGTGTTGTTAATTACACTGCGTATTACTCTGCCAACACTCCTGAATGATCTTCACAGTGGAAAATAAACGTTATCCAATCAAAGAAGACCACCTCACAGTCTTATTTCAGGGCAAAAACAAAGTTGCCCAAAATAACAACTCCGACTTCTCAGTCAGTAAACATACTTGTTTATGATATAAAGTTCAATTTCTTGATCAAGAGCCCGGAAGATTATTAAATACTAGTTCATCACACAGGACTAGCACACATCCACTGTAAAATCCATGACAGTATTCTATACAAAACAAGGTGTCGCCCTAACGGGATGTAACACTACTGGCCCTCAGTGCAGTGTTACAGTGAAGCTATAATTAGACTGGAGGCGGCATGACGTCATTGCCTGGCAAAAGTGGGTGATGCCACCTGCAGGCCTGCCGTGGAGTGTTACAGACGACGACGACAACCGACGCCAGAGAGCAAAACAATACTGCCCCCTACACTATGTGTAGGCGGGCCAGTATTAATGGAACGGCCAGTTAATCAACTGTTTATATACCATGAAACTATTACAAATGAGTATCACTTCAGCCTACCTCACACTCGGCGACTCCAGCTGCAAGTCGTTTAGCATAATCATCAGCCACGTGCTGCTTTTCTGTCCCACTAGCATAAAACATGACATCATACACAGTGGCATATACACAGGGGGACGTGTCCCCTAAATTTCAGGCCAGGGGACAGTAATGCAAAAGTCCCCCCCCCACTTTTTGACACACAATAATGCAATAGCAGGTTTTACAAGCCAAAGTCAAGTATTACTGGCTTATGCGTAAGACAGGCAGTTCAGCTGCAATAAAATAATTAGCTCCCGTAATGCACCAAAACTTGCCATTTTGAGCTAGCAAATTTTCTAGGGAGGGGCATAGCCCCTTCTCTGACTCCTTCCCTTCCCCCAATTTTAAAACTGTAGATACGCCCGTGATCACAAACCCCGTGTCACTGATTACTGGGCGACTGATCAATTTATAGAGTTAAGGTTAACATCCCACCCGACACAAAATAGACCACATCTGAGACGTTCTTCCCAGCCAATCTCTTGGCATAGTACTAAAAAGCTAAATATACTAAAGCAAACAAGAATACGTTAAGAAGTAAGTAAGTAAGTGAACGATTTATATAGCACGGGAGTCAACAAGCGAATCGGGTGCATTACAGCCCTGGACACCATACGGGTCCAGTGTTACTGACTGATTAAGTTAAGGTCCCACTTGACACAAAAGTACATCATTTCAGAGGCATTCTTCATAGCCGATCACTTAGCACGATACTAAAAATATAAAACCTAACACAGAAGCAAGATACGCACCAAAAAACTGAAGCCTGGTTGGACTGCCATGTATGTCTACATTGGAAATGTTATTTGGTGTATTTGTGTAACCCTTGAGCCGGCATAAGGCACCCAGTGTTATAAACACCAACAAATGCTGGCATTAATACTGGGTAATGGCATCGGACTGACTTACTGACTTAAGGTTTAACGTCCCACCCAACACAAAAACGGTCATTTTAGAGACGTCCTTCCCAGTCGATCTCTTGGCTTAGTACTGAAAAACTAGATCAAACACGACAAAAGCAAACATGCATCTGTAACAATATATAATATAACGTAAAATAAACTAAAAAAGCTAAAGCCAGGTTTGGTTGCCTCCTATGACCTCTGGCTGGAAATGCAACAGATCTATCTGGAAGGAGTATATAGATAAGTCAGGAAGTAAACAAGTAAGGAAGTAAATAAATAAAGAAAGCATAAAGCAGAAAGTAAAAAAGAATAAAGTTAGAAAGGAAGTTAAGTAAAGACACAAACAAACGATTTATATAGTGCCGAAATCAACACATGAATCACTACGCATTACTGCCCCGGAGCCCGTACGGAGCTATCACAATAATACTCTAAGCAATCATCATGCTCCTTGAAGAAAAATATATAACTGTAAGAAATAATCTAGTCAAGCCTTGTCACTTTTGCTATGCTAAATGACAGACAGACGCTGCTAATATGAGTTGCGGAGGCAGAAGCTGTTTGCAAAAAACAACATACGAAATAGCATCATGGTGCTGTACCACACCCAGAGCATCACCTACAAAATATAGTTCAACTGCAAATAAATCTAAAACTCGGAAAATGAACTTTGAAGTGTGGTCGTGGATGGCCTGCTGTGGTTGGTTGGCTGGGAGATTAAAGACCCCTTTCAACACAAAAATAGGCTATATCGGGGTCAGTGTCTTGGGTGGAGATTTAGTTCTGTCAGGTTAAGGATGGCCAACAATACAACAACCTCCCGACCTCGTTGCCTTTTTGTTCAGCGACGACCCAAAATGGGAAAGGATAGGGAAGGTTCGTGTTAATCAGTTACTATGCTAGCACCTACAACAGGGTGGAAACTAACCAACCACCACAAGACCTATTTATTAGTTCAATGTGATATCTTGTGTAATTGCTGTTCTTCAGTTCCTATAACATATCAGTGCCTAATGACTGTTGTTGTATAATATCTTTTCTGTGTTGTTGGTCTGGCTTTGGAATGCTTCTCTTACATAAAACCGAAAGAAGCATCAGGGGGACCTCCCACCCACGGTACCAGACCTGCCCCCTCCACCTCAGCCAGCTGTGACCTTAACCGTTGACCTCCAAAATCTAATCCAGTCATCAGTATTGGCCAGTGGTTATTCCCAGTATGTTTCATCGAGATTGCTCAAGAAGTTCATATGGTGTTCACAAGCTTTGATTTTAACTGCCCACTGTGCTTTGACCTTTGACCTCCAGAATCTAATCAGGTTATCAGTACAGGATAATAAATAATCATTGCAAATTTCATCGATATTGCTCAAGCCGTTCATGAGATATCGTGGTAACAAGATCTGTCCATACAAATGGAGGAACATGGCAGATGGAGGGCCCATAAATGTAATGCCTTTGCATACACTGGGGGGGGACAAAAGCATAAAAATGGGATAAATTAGCCCCGTACGAAACTGACGGTTGACTCTTTGCAATGGACGGACCATGCCAACTTCAAAGTCACATTACACAAAAACTAAACCAAATATTAAAAATCCGGCCCAATCAAATTTAGATATTGTACCCTAGTTTAACAATCAGTGGTCAATTGCCAGCTCCCATTGTAAACGGCAAAGGAGACAGTTTTTGAAAGCTCATGACCTTTTGGTACCAATCGAAAGCTCATATACGGCTTCCTATATCAAGACGATAGCTAGGCAAATACTGCGCATTAAGTCTCTGGAATTTACGAATCTGCTAGAAATTTATACCGTGGGCGTCGCACGGTAACTCTGCAGACGTTTACAACTAGACATAGTATTCGTAAATTGTCCATAGTTATGGTTTTGTCATACCGTCGTGCATCTCTCATTGACCTCTACCTACGTGCCATATTTCATTCAAATCGAAGAAACTTATTGTGGACGGACGGACGTACGCACTTACAGACATTAGAGATCGGCTTTATTACATCGACTCTGTCGAAGAGTCGACGTAAAAACTATGAAGTACAACACTAGCATACAACCTTAAATCACACAATCTCACAAGGCTTGTATCGGCCGCTTGGCAAATCTGAGTGTGTACATAAACGTAAAATATGCATGTAAAGTTTCTTTAAATATTCCTATGGATAGGATATAAAAAATTAGAAAAAGTCAGGCAGAGGGTACTTTTTGCTGCACTCAGTAAAGAATTCCTTGTAGCGAAATGCATTAATTGTAGCACAGCTGAGACCACGACATAAAGTAAGCACAACGTACGAAGAACTAGCAGTGCCTTATCACTGCCATGTTCGGGTCCAAGAAGCGTCAAAGCATCCAACTGCCGACAAACCTGCAACATTATCACGTCACGCATGGTCAACAGTGTGAATCGGTGATGTACAAATCTCAAATTAAATTTTGCATTCAAAATTTCAAATCTCATTTTTTTCTGCGGAAAGGTTTAAATAATTACCCAATCTTCAATCTCAAAATTTTCTGCCAACCACAAATCTTTCAAAGCCAAATCTCAAATAAATTAGCCCTATGAGGACTGACGGTCAACTCTTCACAGCTGACGTTTCTGCCAAGTTAAAAGTCACATAACACAAAAACTAGAACAAATGTAAACTACATCCGGCCAGAAAATTTAGATATTGTGCCCAAGTTTAAGAATCCATGGTCAGTTGCCAGCTCCCGTTGTAAATGGCGAATGAAATATTTTCTGAAAACGGCCGGATTTCCAACTTTTAATGGCTCGAGACAGGATGACCCGTACAAAAAAGCCACAAAACGGTTGCGCGTCTTTCTGCAAATTAATGTTATTGGCTGCAAACATTAAACTGCATACTGTAAAAAGCAGTGTAGACCGAAAAACAAAAAGAATTGGTAATACAAATACAAAATAGTTTATCGGCCTATGGCAGGCAGCCCGGAAGCCGGATTAGACAATCGTTTCACATTCATTCAGTGTGGAAATTTGATAAACAAAAGCAAATAAACAAGTTCTTAAACTGGTTAGTCTTTGTGAATATACGCGGTAGTTTGACAGCACGCTGAAAGCGACCAATGACAGACATTCAGTAACAAGAACTCATCAGGAGATGAGATAGCAAACGTCAACTTTTTACGACGATATGGCACGTACGTACTTCAAAATACTAAAAAAGAGAACCTACTTCGTTTAACCAATTAGACAATAGTTAGCCAAGTACTGCGCATTCAGTCTTGAATTTATGAATATGCTACAGTCCACCTTGCTGTTATAGAATATTTATGCCGTGGGAGTCGCGCGGTGCCTCTGCAGACGTTTACTAGCTAGTAGACAGTAATCGTAAATTGCCCATAGTTATGGCTTT
>Ga0209780_1002884_pt1 | contig 12514 bp, 6 predicted proteins | sample WorMetexBAHAMAS2_FD_187384 | JGI IMG/M metagenome (GOLD analysis project Ga0209780, IMG submission 187384) | Marine gutless worms symbiont microbial communities from Max Planck institute for Marine Microbiology, Germany - Inanidrilus exumae... | ecosystem: Host-associated > Annelida > Digestive... | reverse complement strand
TGTCTACTAGATCTGCTAACACTTTTGGCACATTTAAATCTCGTTTAAAAACTGAACTTTTCACGTCAGCATACACCACCTAGTCAGTTTCAGCGCCATCACAGCGCTACCGATTCGCTTGCGATTATATGCGCTTTACAAATTTATTTTAGATTAGATTAGATTAGATTAGATTAGTTGATAGTTATGGGGACCAAAGTAGGAGTGCCGTTTACCTCTGACTATACTGGCTGTCCTCCTGTAGTTCGGTGATCTTCCGCTCAGCTTTCCGGCACTTCTTGTTAAAATTGCGCACAGTTTCTTTGGTTTCGCGACGAATGGGCTGGAACTGTTCCTTCATTTGCTTTTCAACGGCATCGATCGCTTCTTCTACTGTCTTAAATCCCGTGTGCAAGGCTACGGACGTCATTGTTTATTATCATGCACAACCGTTCACTATTTAAATCAAGAACAAAATGGTGCTCAGTACCAACGAGAACGAGGCTGTAGCCTGAAAACGAGGCTACAACTGGTGCACACGTTGAATAGCGGTTTTCCAGTATTTATTCAACGTGCGTGCGCACGTTGAATATTGTTATCGATTGATAAAACACCTTCTTGTGACCTCGTGACAGACATCAGAGTCAGACCCTATCATACACTGTGCTATGCCTATATGTTGCATATGTGTTGTGCACTAAAAAGTAGACTGCACGGATTCAAACATTAAACTTACTTACTTATTACTTAATGCACTATTTTGATCCAAAACGTCAACAAATTATCTGGCATGGCCCCTTTTCATATCCCTCCTCTCCAGACCTGCCATTCTCGACCCCCCACTCCAAAACCTCTTGCCTCACCACGGGCAGTTCTAATCACATTGAGTGATCTTCCAGATGATTCACCTTTTATCAGCCTTTTCAAATGGGATTTTTTGTACAGCAGTTTACAAGATTTCAGCATGTTGTGCAGTCACTCAACTCAGTCTGCATGTGTATTTGTGTTGTTAAACAGGATGCGTCCAGGATCCTTCAGTGACCACACTGGAAAAAAACGATCATTATGTCTCAAAACCGAAAAATGCCATTGTTTGTGAATAATTCACAAATACAGATGTATGGCTGTAGTCCTGCTGCGTCAGTCACTGACAAAACTGCAAATAATCTAAATATTTTTAGGAGTTTTTCCACATTACAGGATACTTACACAAATCAGTCAACAACAGCCTCTGTGAATGACATTGAATACAATTATAAACCTGATTCTACAGCAGGTGTGAGTAATTTGGCTTCACCAGTATTTGGTGTGCAAAAGCAGATGACGTCATTATCTAATGATCAGAATTTGATGATAGTTGATTCACCAGTAATTGCTGTACGGTCTCGCAAGCGTCGACTCAGTTGTCGATCATTGATAGATTCTGACAGCAGTGATGGCCATTCAGATGACTATGGTGGAAATGTACACAGATCAACGTCTTCATATCACAGTGAATATATTGAGTCACCTAAGAATAAAGAGGTGGCAAAAAGCGGTGTCCAGCGGTTGTCAGACTTGGAACATCGTCATTGTTTCGACCTACTGCTGAACCATGAGAGCAATAATGCAGTTACAAATTCCAGCATCATGCAAAGTGTACACAAACGGTTTGACAAAACTGTGAAGGGGAATTATGCATCAGGAGATTCTGTGAAATGCCTTTCTCAGTCTGCTTTTGACTCACTCAGTGGAAAAATTGCACGTGAAAGCAATAGGGCCAAAGGAAAGGCCATTCACACAGCATCAAACCAATCCTGCGTACGTCTACGCAAACTGAAGTTATGCAATGTTCCTCGAGGAATTGTGCTGTCACAGGAGGATAACCTTTTGCTTTCTGGCAAACACAGTTCTACAGTCAGTGGTGAAGCACCAACTGAGAATAGTGACGGCACATTATCAGCATCGACTGGTTTGATTCATCTTAGTGAAGTTGGCGTGAATAATGGCAGTCTTCTGCAGTCATCTGATTTGCAGTATTACTCTAGTGATGATCTGTTTTCTGACAATGAGGCAGTCGAATCTGTCTGCCTGTCTCCACGTCACTATCGCAGTCCAGATGAACAAAGAGATGATATTGTACATGACATTTCGAAACCTTTGGATAAAACTCTGGAATCTTCAGTTACGAACAAGCAGTCAGAAGTTCCATTTGTTAGCTACTCACAAACTGAAGATGAGTGCATTTTGATTGATGATTCAGATGACGAATTGTTCGCAAATCTGACACAGAATGATATGATGATCAAGCTTGAGGATGATGATGAGAGACATCAGAGTGATGACCGTGAAGAACTTGTGAGTGCAGCTGATGATGATTGGATATGTGACGATGTTGACTGTGTTACTGCAGCTGATTCAAGAAACTGTGTCAGAGACATGCAAGTGATATCTGAGCTGTGCGATCCTTGGATCAGTGATGTGGCCGATGTCAGTTCTGATGAGCTTGAAGAAGCCTACGATGCTGCAATGAGTTCTGCACAACGAGCTGAGGCCTGTCACTTTGTCAGCACTGATTCTGTAGCTGTTAGTTATGATGCAGTAACTGTTGCTAACATGAGACAACAGTGCACAACCAATCCATGCAGAGTGTCACTAAAGCATCTTAGAATGGTTGATATACCACCACAGATACATTTGTCACAAGAAGATAAGCGTCTGTGTGAACCTGATGTTGTTCGTCTTGTTTATGAGTCAGATGATCCTGATTCTGATGCGTTACCCGAAAGTGTTGGGAGCATGTCTCCATGCTGTGAAGGTAATTTTCACTACACACGTGAAGACTTGCATAATGGAGATAATAATATTTTGGATATGTCAGCAGATGTACACGGAAAATCCGAGGCTGCACTAGTCTCTTCTAATTTAACAGAAACTATGGATTCTGAAAAATTGGCTTGTGTTAACACGTTTGCTGCACATCGAAGAGAAGCAGGCTCAGGATTTTTAGAGACTGGTAACAATTCTATATTTGATGAATTGTGTCAATTGCCATCAGGACATGGAAATATTGAAAGGTTTGACCAAGGCACGTCAGTTCGTGATACCAGTAAATTGACAAAAAATGTTGAAGTCGGAGGCAGTTATGACGAACGAAGCACAAGGCGTAGAATAGCTCTTGAAAACTGTATTGAAGTTGCCGAGTTCTATGGAACAGAGAGTGTTCCACTGGACAGCAATCTGCACCAGCACAAGTTAACAGTAGTCGAAGGCACGGCGAATGTGGATAGATGTGCTGATATAAATAACAAAAACTCTTCCGTACTCCCATATCTAAAGAAAGATAAATCACGTTTGATGATTATAGCACCACATCGTCTCAAACATCGGAAGAGTGATGCACGTAAACTGGGAGACGATTCTGCATGCAAGCAGGAGGAATGGAAGAGCAAATCGCTAGCACAGAGTTCTAGCAAAAAGACTTCAGTTCAGTATCAGAAAATATCACAAATGCGTGACTATGATAAACAGAAACTTCGGAGAGACAAGACATGCTGGGTGGCTGGGATACAGAATTGTGATAGCCATGATCAATTCCAGGGTCTTAGCCAATTTAGTGTTGCCAAACAACAGCTAGTTGAAAGAAATCGCCAACTAAAAGCCAGTGGTTTGTATTTCTGCTGTTTATCTGTAATACCAGTTATCTTTTTTTTGAATTTCTGCATTTTAAATATTATATTTGCAGCTGCCATATTTCATCTGTGGCATTTTAACTTACAGGTGACAGCTAACATCTAAAATAGCTATAATTGCTTTATTACTATTTATTCATGTTCTTGTCAAAAACTACATTTAACATCAGTGACATGAAGGTCATAAATTTGTTGGAGATTGGAGGTTATTTCAGCTAAAAAGCAATCGTGGATGTCAGTAATATATATACTGGTAATGTATATGTAAAGTGAGCTATGACAACAGTGTTAGTGATTGTTTTTACTAAAAAAAATGCATAACTTTGTAACGACACTAATGTAATCCATATGCATAGTGTGATATATGCTATGGTGTGATGTCTGTCTGTCCATTACACACTGGTGTTGTTTCAAAACAGTTTAGTACATCATCAGGCACAGATCTTGGTGAAATTCCACTGGTTCAGTGGGTCACCCCCATGGGTGTGCCAAATACAGTCCGGGTCGTAATATTTTGCAGCTTTCAACAAGTATTTCTATATCTTGAATACAGTAGAATATAAGGATAGAACACTGAGAGGAAGTCATCCAGTCTGTCAGATGGTGATATTGCTGATGATTTAGAGTTACTGGACTACGAAATTTATTTCAGCTACTGGAAAGCCTGCTGGGCCATATCTAAAAGTACAGCATCCAGAGTTAATTACAGTAATCAAGAAATCATTGGTGATCTACTAATTGTACTACTGTATATTTATTCTGTATTTGACCACAATGACTGTAGAATGTCATTTGCTGTCACTTGAGCCCAGTTTCGTAAACAAGTGTTGATATCTCGGAAACAGTACCACTTACCAGTATAAATACAGTGGAAAACTAATAAGAAGTTATATAGTCTTGTCTAACAGTGCCATTACCTTGAGTGACTATGAAGGTCATTTCAGCTATTTGAAAAATTTGTCTTAATCTAATATCTCGAAAGATATAGCAGGCCAATATGAAATTGTATATGGGCTACAATTTTAATTGTAGTAGACCACTTGATGGACTGTTGAAGGTGACAGATGGTAAGGTCACAGATGGTCACATGTACTGAAGAAGTGGTAGTGTCTTGGAAACAGTGCAAGACAGACACAGGCTTCACTTTTTATCATCAGTAAATCAGGCTCCACGTACATTAGGAGCATTGTGTGAAAAATGAACTCTTTGCTTACTCATGAAAAATGCTTAGAATGCCGGGGCTGTTTCCAATGACATTGAGTGATTTTTATTTTGAAGTCATTTCACTTACATGTATTACAGACCTTTTTAGGTGCAATTTCTCGTACAGTTATACAGCCTAAAATCCGCACAATAAGATTTTCAGTTAATATGGGACATTATGCTCTGTAACTGCTGACATTTTTCTGCAACTTATGCTGGTCATATGTTCAAGAAGCAAGTGAGGGATCTTTTTTCTTTTATACTGTATGCACATACTGAAGTAAAGAATTTACTGCTGAATGCCTAAGTGTCAAATGCTAAATGCCTAAATATCACAAGACAGCATTCTCATCATGTAGTCTGTTTTCTCCATGCTGGGTTCCAGATACCCCATAACCTGTCTCTTGTCTCAAGGCCTATCCTACCCAAAAGTCAGTGAAAATTTGTTTATGGCTGTCAGAGTAATAATACTCATAAATACTTGTATGTTGTGCATATAGATAAACACTATGAATGTGGCTGTTTTTTTATTTCAGGCCCGTTGGTGAAAGCAAGAAGAGATAGGCAGAGTCTAATAAATATGCCTCATGCTGATGATGAACGTGGGAGAGATACTGATATACATACGCAGGATGTCGAGCCAAGCACCGAATCAGTGTCTTCTCGTAACAATACATCAGCTGATAGTCATACTGTGACATACGGACACCGAAAGAATACTGATGTATCGTTTACCGCGAGCAGTGAAGCTAGTCTTACCATGACAAAAGAAAGCCATTCACATATGCCAGTCGTTGACAAAATGAAGAACTGTAGCTTGACTGAAGCAGTTTCTTATACTGATTCTCAAAAGCATGTTTTGATGGATGTGTGTAATAAAGTTACTGCCACTAAGACGTTGGATACATCTGTTGCCTGTGATGTACCACTGCCAAAGAAATCATGCGACCAGGCACCAAAAACAAAAACTGTGGAATGTCCCAGGTTTCTGTTATTCTCAGGTACATCGTGTCATAAAGCATTAAGCACACAGTCAACGAGCAAGCAGTCAATGTCTACAGATTCTCACAGGAAAGACACACCTGTCGTCAGTTTGAGAAGCAGCTTTGCCAATAACACTGAAAGGTCTGCTTCGTATATGTGCAACTCCAAGCATACAGCAGTACAACATGATGAAAGCTTATTTGCTGCTGCTGTTTCTGTGTCTAGTTCATCTTCGAAAACTGCTGAAAGTACTTCTGCATTTGATGCACAGAGTATTTCCCGTAGTGTGGGCAGACAGTCTACAGGCAGCTGCGTGACATTAGGGTCTATGATTGATGCTAATGCACATCAGATGGTTACTCCTGATTGTGGCATCTTACAACCCAGTATCGCTACTCATCAGCAAAACAGAGTTAGATTTGAAGGTAATCGCCAATTGCTGCAGATACCAGTTTTTACTCTAATTTTCTTTTGGTGATATTGTCTATAGGAAAGTCATACTGAGGGCAAGCTTTAACACAGTTTATGATTACTGTTGGCAAACGTAAATACATTTTCTTGTGCAGTATATATTACTACTTGTTGTGGAGTGATTTGAATGTTTGATTTTATTTATTAACTGTTGAGCATGTTGTTAGTATTAAGGTGGATGGGAGTTTAGCTGGATCTGGATGATCTGCTAGTGTATAATGTAATCATTTTTTACAGTTCTCTGTATTTGAGTTACCATTTGCTTGTAATGTGCAGTATTGCGATAGCACATACAGTGTTAAATGCTTGCAGTGTACTTTCACAGAGATACAGGAATGAAAATGTGAATATCAGTAATACACATCACTGTCAGTCTGCTGCCCATCCAGTTTGTCCTGTTCCCTGTAACTTTGACAGACTTGCTTGCAAACTGTGTAAACAGACTTTCATTTTTACTGCACGATGCTACTTGGAGTACTTGACCAATATTTCACTATATCTCAGAAACGGTGCAAGATGGATATAGTTACTGTGGAACATTTATAGGAACTCGTATGTCTTCTATTGAATGGCACTATTTTTTACTGACCTTTAGTGACAAACTACACCTATTCATGTGGTCAGCGCACTCGGCCGCCATGTGCAGTAGAGTGTGACGTGCTCAGTGACCGAGGTTCAGGCCTCAGCCCGGTCGTGTCCACCTACCAAAGAATTATTTCTACTAATTCCTTTGCACATGATGAACAGGGAGCTAATCCCTGGCAGGTAAGAGGGTCTGACGGTGTCCTCTATAAACTGACCATTGCTGATGCTTTGATTAGCAGCGTCAAGGTATCAGCCGCGATGACGTGAGTGCCGAAGCAGATAGATGTGGCTAAGTTCCCTGGCTAGGCGCTGAAGAAGTGTCAATCAGGTAGCCAGGCACTGAAGAAGTGTCGGTCAGGGCCGGCTCTGAATAAGTGCCAGTCCGGGCTTAGCCAGACAGTAGGCCACGCCTACAGGGGGCACGCTTAGAAATATCCGACAAGCTGCTTGCGCCTACTGTTCCTTCCTCCACTCCACACAATGCGCACATACAATGCAGACACCTACCAATTCTTCTCCTTTCTAACGCATTGGACGATGTAAAGGTCTTAGTGCTGGGGTCCAGAGTAGGCTGGACCCCGGCCTGCAGAGAACGAACGACCCCTAACTACTCAAAACCATCACAATTTTCCACATTTTGAATTCGTTATCACATGGTTATAGTGAGCGGAGATAGAGACTTCAAATTCGGTCAGCAGGTTGATCATAGCAAGTTTTAGTCCTCAGATGACGCATCATTCCTGAAAGTGGCGAGGTCAGGTCACGTGAAAAACCATTTAAATTTTGGTGGGCACCAACCATGTCTCTGGAATGGCTGAAGCTAGTGATCAAATTTTGTACCCAGGTAGGCTATATAAAGTCCCAGCGTAATTATGAAGGACAAATCACCCCTATCAGGGTCATGTGACACATTTAAAAATTTGCGGCCCCCAATGATATCTCTGGATTAGCTGAAGCTTGAGTCGTCATATTTTATACACAGGTAGCCTATACTATATCCCAGCCTAAGGATGACTAACCACCCCTAAATGGGCATGGTCATGTCACGTGACCCATTTTTCAATTTCGATGCCCGCGATTATATCTCCAGAACAGCTGACGTGACAGCCGTCATATTTTGTATGCAGGTTAATTATATCAAGTGCTTGGCTTACGATGACAGACTACACCCTAATGGGCGTGGCAGGGTCACGTGACCCGTTTTCTAAATTTTGCCCCAATCATATCTTTGGAATTAGTGAAGCTAGGCACTTCAAATGTTGTGTGCTGATTGATACATATGAATACTAGTGCACACATCATATATTACCTCAGATAGGGATGTGTGATATGTCACATGACCTTCTTAAATATTGGTAAACAAGTGATAATATCTCGTCACCACTGCATGATAGAGACATACTTGCAATGGAATACTAATAGGAGATCATATGTGGCCTATCGAATGACACCATTGCCAATGCCATTGAATGATCTTGAAGGTCAGCTGTTTGAAACCATTCTAACTCCTATACCTTGTGAAACATCGCACGAATTTACTAACAGCACGTTGCGCGGTCCCTCTGCAGTAGTGGAGCTTGTTTCACACCTGTCATCAGTTTGAGAAGCAGTTTTGCCAATAATACTGGAAAGGTGGTTGTTTATCAATTTTTTGAGGAGATGTATATACAGACTGTATCAAATTTATTTGCAAATATTGTGCATTAAAAATTGTTAAAGTTAAGCAAGGAGTGTGAAAATTACAATGCAGAATTCAGTGGGTCCCTTTCTGTAAAGACACTGTGTATGGAGCTTTAAATCTAGGATGCTTGGTTGCAATTTATGTTGAAATTCTTTACTGTGTGTTTGTTTGACAGACATAGTAATGCCAAGTTCTGATCTTCCAGTTGCGAATACTGATGCATTGCCTCAAGTCTCTGTCGATAATTGTCTCTTAAAAGTACTTATGTGGAATCCTAGCTGGTTGCAAGAATACGGTATGTCATATTTTTGTGTATGCTGTATATATTTGTTGAATTTTATTTTATTCAGGCTGGAAATTTGTTCTGGTAATAGTGAAACTGGAAGCATGGTTGGCATTGTCTGTTGAGATATTACTGGTTACGAGAACTAGGACTGATCAGTGGCTGTGCTAGTTTATTGTATATTCAGGGAGTTGATAGTATAAATTGCTGTTGAAAAGAAAAACATTCAGAAAGTTATAAATGCACTATTTTTATGTACTTGTAAAACAGCATTTGGACAAACACGTAAGAGCTTTCTAGATGTGATGTACCGGTACAGTAAAAGTGATAATATGCCTTTATGTGCTTTCTGAATATTTTTGTGATTTCTAATTCTGTTGACTTGTGCAGCTGCAAACAAGAATTCAGCATTGCCACCAATTGTCCATCTCAGTCAAGTCTATCCGTTACTGGAAACATATGATTCTTATGCAGACTATTTCAACATTGTTCAGACGTTGTTGTTACTTGATGCATGGGAGTCGGTATGATTGGCCAGATTTGCTGCATTTTCATACGTCTTAAGATTTTGATCAGGAAGTTGAATGTCATGTTTACATGATTTCTAATTATGGGAGCTGATAAATGTATTTCTAAACGTGTTTGTCTTTGTCTATATCAATTATTTGATATAAAAAATGTTGTACTTGGATTTAATACATATAAGCCTGTTACTGTTTAGGCTGACATTAGGAAATTAAATTGCAAAATTTTTTAAGTAGAATATTTGTTGAATTTGTTTGTTTTCTTCGAGGGGTAATCTACTCAAATTATAAATTCTTGTCAGTGAAATTTATGTGGTTTTTGCTTCTATCTTTATTATTGCAGATGGTTGCATAAATTTTGCTTAGAGTTTTTACAGTGCGATGTTATGCTAGCGTGGGGTATGGATCATGCAAACAACGCCTGCAACAGCGCAGGGACTCTACTTTTCTAATGCCAAATATCTCGGCAAAATTCCAACGGCGTCACCTCCAGCGGGGGCGTCGAATAAAGGTGTGGTAGGTTAAAAGCGGCGATTTTCAACCAATATCTCGCTATATCTCAGAAAGTGTGCAACATAGGGACATCGTTACTATGAAACGCTAATAGGAACTCGCATGCGCTCTATCAAATGATGCTATTTTCAGTGACTGAATGACCCTAACTAACCCAAACCACCCCATTTTCGATATTTTGTATTGTCTTTCATATCTTCGTACTGGGTGGAGTTAGAGACTTCAAATTTGGTAGATAGGTTGATCGTGACAAATGCTAGCTTATGGATGCCAAACAATCCCTGAAAGGGGCGTGGTGTGCCGCAAACTGAAACAACGAAATGGTTGGTATCTTATCTTTCCTTTGCTGTGTGAAAACCATGCTCTTGATTCTTGTTGCCTGCACAAGTTTATATTCATACAGAAATATACACGTTGGTGGGCACCAGCCATATCTCTGGAACGGCTGAAGCTAGAGTTGTCAAATTTTATACACGTGGATTATATCATCCCAGCTTTCGGATGACAAATCACCCTCAAAGGGATGTGGTCAGGGTCACATGACCCATTTTTTAATTTCGACGCCTGCAATCATATCTGTGAAATCGCTTAAGTGACAAATTGCCAAATTTTATATGCTGGTAGAATGTAGATCTCCGATGACAAAGTACCCCCTAATAAGTTCATAAAAATACCAACGCTTACAGCTAATAGCGTGACCAGCGCGCGTTACAATGTTAAAACTATAAAAACATTAAAAAGAAAAGTAATTAAAACGAGGTACTGCAGCAGTAACATCACTGAAAAAGAGCAGTTTTGAGGTGGCGTTTGAAATTTTCAGTGTCAGACAGTTCTTGAACAGATGACGGAAGAGTGTTCCAAGCCGCCGGCCCAGCAAACGCGAAGCTGCGCTCGCAGAGTTTCAGCCTTGTTCTTGGTTGCTCGTAGCGGAGGCTGCTGGCGGACTGAAGTCGTGTACGACGGCTGAGGTTGGCTGTGGCGGTAACACTGTCGGCCAGATAGGATGGCGCACGATTGTTGTAGACAAGATGCATGAATAAGCAGAGCGTGTATGTTGTACAGGCAGCCAATGCAAACTGCGTAGAGCATCGCTGACGTGGTCAAGCGGTCCTAGCCGAGTGACCAATTTCACTGCTGCATTCTGTGCGCGCTGTAATGGTGCAATAGTAGACTCTGGAAGACCGGCGAGTATTGCATTACAATAATCAAGTCTGCTCAACACGAACGCAGAGACAGAAGTGGATGCGGCGTTAGGTCCCAGCAGCCTGAGAACGGCTTAAGACGACGGATGTGATAGTAGCACACGCTGGTGACTTTGTTGACATGGCGCTGTAACGTCAGCTCGCTGTCGAGGACTACTCCGAGGTCACGCACCGAGTCCACACTGTGTATGACGTTTCCGTCAGCCTGCAACGAGTGATCTGTTGTCACTATCTTCTGTAGGTTGGCATGGCAGCCAAACCAAATCAGTTCAGTCTCTGCAGTGGTCTTGAGCCGATCCACTGATGAATAGCTGTAACACAGTCCTGCAGACGATCAACGGTGGGCTTAATGGTAGCAGTTGATGACGATCTAAGAAGTTGCGTATCATCTGCAATGGTCAGGATCATGTGACCCGTTTTTTTTAATTTTGACTTAATCATATTTCTGGAGTTAGTGAAGCTAGGCACCTCAAATTTCGTCTGCTGATTGATACACAGGAGGACTAGTGCATGCATGATATATTACCCCCGAAAGGGATGTGTTTAGCGTCACGTGACCTCTAAATTTTGGGAAATAAGTGATAATATCTAGTTAACAGTGCAATATAGGGACATAGTTGCAATGGGACACTAATAGGTATGTGGCCTATCGAATGGCGCCACTGCCAATGCCATTGAATTACCTTGAATGTCAATTTTGCTGTTTGAAGCCTTTCTAACTCCCCTACCACGTGAAACAGCACAAATTTACTAACATAGCACATCACGCGGTCCCTCCGTGGCAGCTGAGCTTCTAGTATGTTTTGGGATATCGTGCACCCCATAATCATGCATTTGCATTTTACCTTATAAATGAATGCATTATCTATTTATCTGTTCACAGTTGTTCAAGGAATGGAAAGAACAGAGTCGTCAAAACTGTTATAAACTGGCTGCTTTTCATCTTGAAGTGTCATGTGATCGTTTGAGTATATCTCTTTCCTGTCAGGGTAAGTGCTAAGCCTGCGCAAGGTCATGTCTGGCACATATTGTCAAGTGCCGTTACCTTGTAGTAGTTGCAAATGCACATTTTCTTCATTACAGTCAGCAGTTTTCGTAAAACGCTACATACTCAACAGAGAATCTGCTTAAAATTTGCAGTCTGTTAGTTTGTGTTTGCTATTTTAAGTAAATTATTATTCGGCTTGAAGCTAGGCTTCGTCCGAATATTGGATTTACTTTACGGGGCAATTTGGCGGTGTTCACGTGTTTGGCTATAACTCCACTGAAAGTAAACCGATTTGGATGAAATATGGCGTCCCCTCCCTAGTGTCCAGTGGAGTGGGTCTCTGGGGAGTGGGCTGTGCCTCTCCCCCTCACCGTTCTAAAGCATGCCTGAAAATCACAAACTACAGCAATCAAACACACTGACAAAGGGC
>Ga0209780_1002883_pt1 | contig 12514 bp, 6 predicted proteins | sample WorMetexBAHAMAS2_FD_187384 | JGI IMG/M metagenome (GOLD analysis project Ga0209780, IMG submission 187384) | Marine gutless worms symbiont microbial communities from Max Planck institute for Marine Microbiology, Germany - Inanidrilus exumae... | ecosystem: Host-associated > Annelida > Digestive... | reverse complement strand
GCACGGGAGGCACCATCTGGTGAAAGCTTACGGGGTGAAGGCCTGGTTGATTGGAGCGGTACTGTGTTTGCTAGCTGCATGGCGCGGGTCCAGTTGTACGTTAACGTGTGCAATGGATGGCCGCAATTTGCGCTGCAGCACCATTGGCTCTTGCCAACGCCTTATCTAAAACATGCTGGGACGCTGGAACAGTATTACAGGCAGAGACGCCGTGACAGTCGCTGTAAGAGCATTTTTGCCCCTTCCCTAGACCCCACCCCCATAAGTGACTATTTGATTAGCATTATGAATTGAAATTCATTGCACGGGAATTTCCAATGCATACCGCCAATCTTCACACTAGCCTGTGGTCTCAGTGGCAGAAACTTCAACCAAAGAGGCCTAGGGCTTAGCGCAGTTAGCGGATGGGTCCACAAAGAAGCGCCATTTTGGTCTTTCTTAGCTTGTCCAAACCACGTTTTTAATGGCGTTGAGGCTGGTAGCTCCCAACTATCTGCTGATCCAGCTTGTTCCACCTATTGACCACTAATATAGTATAGTATAAACATATATAAATATAGTATTATATTTCTGTTTCTTCCTTTGTATGGTTATCTCACTCCAACATTTAATATATAATAAATTCGATTAGTTGCTGGACACATAGCATCCTGGCAGTTACATTTCCGGCTGCCGGAACAGTAGCTGGTTAGCTGTGTTTAGCTAGGTTTACGGCTACCGGAGGAACAAAATGTGCATTCATGTTCCGGTTGCCGGACAAATAGCGTAGTGGCTATTATTATGGTGACCGTTCGTTCATTCGTTATTGCGGACAGGGGTCCAGCCTACTCTGGACCCCACCGCTGAGACCTTTATCTCGGTCCAATGCACCAGTTCAGGGAGAGGAGGGTAATTGGTAGGTGTGTGCGGTGTATGTGCGAGTTGTGTAGGGTGGAGGAAGTTGAGTAGGCGTGAGCAGCTTGTCAGGTATTTCTAAGCGCGCCCCCTCTAGGCGTGGCCTACTGTCTGGCTAAGCTCGGACTGGCACTTATTCAGTGCCAGCCCTGACCGGCACTTCTTCAGTGCCTAGCCAGTGGGCTTAGCCCATCTATCTGCTTCGGCTTCTCACGTCAGCGCGACTGATATCTTGACGCGGCTAATCAAGACATCAGCAACGGTCACAGTTTATAGAGGACACCGACAAACCCTCTTACCTGCCCGGGATTAACTCCCTGTTCATCATGTGCATAGGAATCATTAGAAATAATTCTTTGGTAGACGGACGCGCCCGGGCCGAGTCGAACCCCGGCCACTGAGCACGTCACACTCTACTGCACATGGCGGCCGAGTGCGTTAACCACTCGGCCACGAAAGCATATTACGGTGACCATAGGAATAGTATCTGCCTGGTGGCTATGTTTACGGTGACCAGATTAATATCACCTGCCATTAAAGGAACACGGCATAAGCGAAAATATACTAAACTTAATTTAATGCTCAGTGATAGGTCCAGTTAGGCGGGTAACTGGACAGTTCGCCTACTGTTTGATCATTTCGCCTACTGGACACCGGTCTGCCTAAAAATCGAAATCCACAAAGTCGCGAAATCCACTCAAATGTGACGTCGGCTAAATATCGAAATCCATGATATCCATAAACTGTACGAAATCCACCTAATATGTCTAAAAGTCGAAATCAGCAGGACTGATGTATGGCATGTGATGAGTAAAAGTCGAAGTGTAGATTTTATGCAATTCTATAGGCAGCTTTGTGAACTAAATATGACGACTGTCGTTAGATAAGTTAGTTGTTTAAATTGATTAATGTTTCAGGTTTTATACTTTGCCGTCATTAGCTACTTCATTTAACCTAAGCCAAGGTATTAGATTTGTAATTTATGCCATGGTTTTCTAGCCTACCATTATACAAATTTGATGAAACAATGAACAACTGCAAGGGCGTTCCGTAGTGCTCATATATTTCCCCCACCGACTTTGATCTTTAACCTTGAAATCTAACACATACGTCTCTAGAGACAGGTGACAGACAAACTTATACTAACGCGTTTATTAAATGCTACAGAAAAAAGCAGACACATTATATCAATAACAAAACAATTAGGCCTAGGCTTGTTGGTTCGTGGACTGCCAATATGGACTACGTACAGTCTGTGGATTTCGTGGATTTTCATATTTAGCCGACGTCGCATTTGAGTGGCTTTCATGGACTTTTTAGATTTTGATTTTTAGGCAGTGGATTTCATATTTCGTCAGTGGATTTCGATATTTAGGCAGTTGGGTTTCGTAGATTTTGTGGACTTAGTGGATTTCGATTTTTAGGCAGACCCCTGGACACTTTGCCTACTGGTCATTTCATTTGCCTACTGGACAGTTTGCCTATTGGACGGTTCGCCTACTAGACATTTCGCATACTGCCTGGACAGTTTGCCTACAGATTGCCCATTTTGCCTACAAAACTGTCGGAATAAAATTATATATGTAGATCATTAATAAGAACGGCTATATAGAGCTAGTTTAATCGTAAAGATAAAGATATTTTTTACAAGTTTTAATCCAAGAAAATACGCAGACAAACCGCTTCAGCACTCAGCAACACAGAAATGGTAGGCCTACTAATATGGAAGTAACAAGCCTATTACTAGGCTGACAAATATACGAGATACCAGCAGAACTGATCTCCAAAATGTTCTATTTCCATTCGGTCTCTATACCTATAATTTCTTAAATTTTAAGACAAGCATATGCTGCAATAAGTAAGACCACTTCAAAAGCACAACTGGTGGCGTACTTGCAGTTATATGCTGCCCGCAACAAATAGCTCCAATCTTGCCGAACCCACGTCGTCATGATCATCATCGTGAACAGCAGTGATAAGATTACCGGGAGATAGGGGACCCCCACTGTGGTTTCTTCGGTGCCTCGGTGTCATCCCCCACTACCTTTTTTTGAATTCGACCACTGATGAACAGACTTTTAACAAGATGGTGCCATTTGTGTCAACTGAACTGTAATTAAGAAATCTCTTAATGTCGATTATAAGCACCAACGAAATAACTGTAAAACTATAACTAACCATAGTTAGTTATGGTTAGTAACCATAAACAACATTAAACTATAAGTACCTGCCCAAATAAAAATCAAAGCTCTGTACGGTACGACAAATCAATCCATATGTCTCACCACACTAGTAATTATGTTAAACTAAATAAATACTTCTATGCAATGCATAGCCGCCACATAATTAATTATAAGCTTAAGTTAACAGGCTATACCAGATCGTCAGTTAAATACGGATACTGTAAACATATACTGCACAACCGAATCGAACCACACATGCAGATCCGCGCTAGCCGCCGTGGACCACCCACGCTATAGACCGCCGTGGCATTCGGGCAGCGAGTCGCTCGCCAGCACGGCAATAATTAATGCAACGACGGTCATTTGATTTGATGCCGCCGAATTCCGTTTCACAAGTCACAACGGCCGCACAAGATGCAGCATTGTTTTGTGTGTACTTTACCCACTCTGCATGCATTCCCATGTTCACGCTGTAGCCAGCCGCTGCATACGACAACGACGTAGGTGGTCGTGCGGCGCCGGCCGAACGACCACCTACGTCTTCACAGCGGCATCATGAACTTTAAAGGACACCGTGAGCGACGGTTGTCACTCGAAACTGAAGCTGTCGCGGCCGTCTATTCGGGGCATTTCAGGCGGAAAATGACCGTCGTTGAGATAATTACCGCGACGTCGCGGCGGTTTCACTAAGAACAAAGAGAATGCTTCTGTTCCGGCTCCGGAACAAAAAATGTTCCGAGACCGAACCGACGTTGTTCCGGGCCGGAACAGTACCAGAAATTGTTCCGGTTCGATCTCTAATGTCGGACTACCTTCTAATGGGCGTGGTTGCATGATCCATTTTTTAATTTTTCCTCAATGTCTTTGGAATTGGTGAAGGTGGGCACTTGAAATTTCATTTTACTGGTTGATATGCAGGAGTAATAGTACATGCATGATATATTACTCCTAAACCGGATGTGTTCAGAGTGATGTGACCTCTTTAAATGTTTGGTAAATAAGTGATAATATCTCGGAAACGGTGCAAGATAGAGACATAGTTGCAATGGAAGACTAATAGGAAATTGTATGTGGCCTATTGAGTGGCACCATTGCCAATACCCTTGAATGACCTTGAAGGTCATTTTTGCTAATTTGAAACCTTTCTAAATCCTAAAGTCTGTTTCTTGTGAAACACAGCACGAATTTTGCTAACAGTGTGTCGCACGGTCATTGTGCGGTCCCTCTGCAGTAGCGGAGCTTCTTGTTTTTCAGGATGTTATTTTCATATAAGCTGGACACAAAATACAGATAAAGACGTGAAACGTGCAAACACATGAAAGAAATGATAGACTAACACTGATGAGTTTCTAAAGCAGTGTTAATGAATACAGCATACTATACCAAAGTTTGTCAGTTCTGTGTGCATGATAAACATGCTGCTGCGACCACACATTTCACTTTTTAGGCCACAACACAGCAATAGCTAGATGTGGCCCATTGCTACAGACAGAGTAGCAAAAGGTCTTTGTCTGTTAGTCACGTTCGTGAGCCCTGCAAAAACGTCTGTACCAATCGAGATGCCAACTGGAGGGTAGACTCGGGTGGACCCAAAAAAAACTAATTAGACTGGGCTTCAGATCCCAAAATGGGAAGGGGCAAATTGTGGGGTAGTCCGGCCCATTGGAAAGCATTGTGAGTCACTCTATGGTGTATGCAACAAAATATAACTGCATTGCTCCCAACTGACCAGTGTCACATTAACTTTTTCACTGTGAAAAAATTCACCCCTGTGATGTAGCCTCTTGTCAGAATTCTTTGACCACTTGTTGCAGATTGCTTGCATGTTGCAACTGGGAAAGACTGATGGCTGACGAAGTTTCAAAAAAATTCTCTTCAGCGGAAGACGAAATAGAATATTGGAAGTCACTGTGTGAAAAATACAAAGAAAGGTTAGATTAATGTTTAATAATCAATCATACCTAGTGTTGTTTATCGTCATATTACAGTACTTTTATTGACTGTTAGATTGTGTGCCTGACTGCTGCAACATTGGTTTAGAAATAATGTTGATTTTTGAATTGTATATTTTATGTTGTTTATTTATAGTTGAAACTGTTTTCTACAGTGTAACACGTAGATTTGTTTATTTTTATCCACACATGTCGATAGGCAAGTTGTGGATATATTGTTTATCGTTTGTGTGTGTGTGTGTGTGTTTTTGCGGTTACGGATTTCTCCGCCGAGGATAAAGCTAGCGGCGTCAAAATTTGCTCCACGGTTCATCGGCGTCCAAGGCAGGGAATCACAAATTCTCGTGAACTTTGCTCCCACAGAAGCCCAAAATCAAACGAATCGGCCAGCACATGGGCCACGCCCACCCGCATGTAAACATTGCCGTAGAGATGTACCGACATAAACTTCACACTAGAGATGCACCATTCGTTAAATTTAAACACCTTTCCAATATATCGCATGGCATGTGGACGTAGTATCAGCATGTTTGGATATACATCAGTCCCCTTCACTGATATACTTATTGATTAGAGTATTAAAATGTGTACATGACATTTTGTTATGTAAAAAAATTCAGTTATAAATTTCACTGCATTAATTCACATTTATTTTACCAAATAGTATGAAGTTCAGTGCATGCCACGTTTTCACTGCATACAGTTATTTTCCGAATACTAACTGACTTGTACCATTTTTATTTGGGTAGTTTGGCTCTCACTGTAAGTTCTCAAATAAACAGTTACCATCAGCCAGTGGGTGCTTCAGTCAGTGGTTGCAGATGAAAAGGATATGTACATGTGGCAACCATGTTTGTGTACAGTGCTGGAAGTTCACAACGTGACCTCGAAGAGTTTCAGGCCGGAAGTCGCGAATATGAGTCCGAACTAGAAACACAGCTGGAAGCTGCAGAAAATAAAAACAAAGAACTTGTTGCTGCTAATTCACGGCTATCTATGGAGGTTGATGGATTACGGGTCAGTTTCAGTCTTTATATTTGCAGGATGTTTACCAGTTGCCTGCAGTAAAGGAAGTGCTTAACGTGATCCCCATTTTTCTGTTTCTGTGAATCTTATGTGTATAAAACGAAATGTGTGTGTCTGTGTGTTTCTTTGTTCCTTATGCATGGCCACAGTTTCGAGCGGATGTGGACCAAATTTGGCATATGGCATCATTATACCCTCAAGATGGTTATGGGGGGGGAGTTAGCAAGTACCGCTCGATCCTGCGGGCTCGCGCTCCACTCGCCATCTGTATGCCACTGCAAATCAGTGGCCGCCGATTGTGGACATTTGTCAAGCGGGGTGCTAAACTAGCTCCGTCTAGAAATGCACAACTACAGGGGCGCAAGCATAACGGATCGTACCTAATAAAAGTGGTTATTTAACTTCGACACTAATTGAGTTAGAAATATTTAGATGTACAGTTTGGCTGTCAGTATAAGTTTGTTGCTGAAATTCAAAGTGTGATTTCATTCCTTTTATTAATTAAATTATGCCAGAAGTCAGTCTGTTGTTGACCACACCAGCATACATCACATTGATGTGAAGTGTTTGTAATTAGTTTGTCTCGTTTTAAATACATAAATACATTTTAAATACAAACTAATTGCAAACACTTAGTGTCACACAATAAAATAGAACATAAAGTAACTAGCCGACTTAAAATTGTAGTAGTTTTGCATTGTGCTGCGCATTGTGTCTTACCGTGTTATTTCAGGAATTCTCTAATGCTAACTGACTTACTGTAATTGTTGATTGTAATTGTACTGTGCAGGACAAACTTGAGAAACAACATGCAGCAAATCATAGAACTGTTTTAGAACTTGAGACAAAGTTGGCCAAAGCTGAAGCTTTCAGTGAAGCAATGCAGAAATATGTTCGGGAGATTGAGCAGGCAAATGATGATCTAGAACGTGCTAAACGGTAATGACTAAAATTTAGCCATACTGGCCATGGAGTTTTAAAAAATTATTTCTATGCCTTAAATGTCAAAATTCACACTGGCAACAGGCGTTTTTACTGTACAACTTGCACAACATTGTCTGTTTTCTGTCTATCTGCTATGTTAGTGTATTGTGTATTAATTCAAAATGATTGCACAGATCAGGCTGGTCTTTAGCACAGAGGCTAACCTTGCTGTATCCTATGTTTGTGACAGGATTTATTTATCTCCACAAAAAGGGCACAATCCTGTGGAACATTGTGCATAAGCTCTAAATTTGTCATTTTTCCACTTTTTTGTCACACCATGTGCATAACTTATTTTGGTCATTGCAAGTATATGACAACTGAGCATCCACTCAACCATGGGTGACCACTCAAGACCTTGTCCCCGATGTAGCCTATTTTGGTGCTGAAAGGGGATGTCAGTCTTCCAGCCAATCAACAGACCGCCCACTATTCCAAAGGCCCACTATTCCAACGCTCACAAAGGGTTAGCATTAGTAAAGTTAGGGTTATGACCTGCCATCGTGGCCGAGTGGTTAATGCACTCGGCTGCCATGTGCAGTAGAGCGTGATGCGCTCAGTGGCTGAGGTTTGACTCGGCCCGGGCGCGTCCGCGTACCAAAGAATTATTTGTAATAATTCCTACGCACATGATGAACAGGGAGATAATCCCGGGCAGTAAAAAGAGGGTTTGACGGTGTCCTCTATAAACTGTGACTGTTGCAGGCACCTTGATCTAGCAGTGTCAAGTCTGCCTGCCGCGCCAGCATGAGTCTAAGTAAATAGACTTTGCTGGCCGCTGGCTGGCATTATACACAGTGCCAGGCAGGGCTAAGCCAGACAGTAGGCCATGTCTAGAAGGGGAGCGCTATAAAAAATACCCGACAAGCTGCTGACTCCTTAACCTGCCTTCCCCACACATCGCTAACGCACATCGCACACACCTACCAATTCCCTTTCTCTTTCTGGGCAAGCGCACTGGACCGCTATATGGTCTCAGCACTTGGGTCCAGAGTAGGCTGGAACCCTGCCCGCAAAGAACGAATGAACGAGTTACGGATATGGTTGGTGTTAGGAACTGGACCGTCAGAATAGCAGGTCTTTGGAATAGCGGGCATGAACTACGATATGCTGAGCTTCTTGTTGGATTCAGTTAGTCATAATTCCACAAGTGATTGACACAAGATATTGTAACTTTTTTATGCATCTTGTTGTGTGCGGTGTACATGCTTAAATATCATAGACATTTGGTTTACTGTTTTGTTGTAGGGCAACAGTTGCTACCCTAGAAGATTTTGAGCTGCGACTAAATCAGGTTTGTGTGTGCTAAGTATCACTATTAATTTAATACCATTTAGTATATTATTTTTGTTATATGCTCGGCTGTTTATTGTCTTTGCTGACATCTTGTTTTAGTCGTCCTATATGTCAATGTAATTCAACACTGTTTATGGTAATTTCAGGCAATTGAACGCAATGCATTTCTCGAGAGTGAGTTGGACGAGAAAGAAAATCTTGTTGTCTGCGTTCAGCGACTGAAAGATGAAGCAAGAGGTCTGCACTTAACATGTAGCGCTGTTGTGGTCTTATGTCAGGCAGCTGTAGTCTATCTGTATTATTATACGTTGGTACAAAAAGTTTAATAATCCACCAAGAAATACGGGAGTTATATTGAAAAATAAAGTGGCATGTTTTTATGGTCCACAGTGTATGTCAGATGCTGATTTTGCTCTTTTATGTGATGGTGATGATGATGATGATGATATTGGATGACTGACTGGAGCATTAGCCTTTCCATTTTTTGCTTAACTTGTTCCATCTTATTTCTACTAGAGTTTAAGAAATAATATTAATGACAGTAACAGTAATAATCATAGTCTTAATGTGTAACATGCACATTGTCAAGAAGATCTTGAGTCAGAGGCCCTGGCTATTGCCGGGTGAATGGTGCTGGTCATACACTTCACTATACTAATACTCCTACGTTAGACAGTGGGTGGATAAATAAAAGTTAAAGTAAAGTAAGCCTCATTTGTATAGTGCTTTACTATGAGCTGCTTATCTCTAAGGCGCTCAGGTATGGCACGTGTTAACAAGGATCACACAGTTTCACCTGCCACCCACACGTTAATCCACAAGTGGAATGAGCCATGCCTGCATTTACTTCCCAGCCACAGAGCTTCACAGCCCTTTGGCCGCTACAGATTTCCGATCCCACTGAAGGTAGGAGGCTGAATTGGCCTGTGTGGCTGATTACATACCGAGACTGTATACCCATGAAACGAAATGGTCACCCATCTCAGTACTAACCTGGCTTGATGTAGAGTAACTTGGTTGATGCCCAACAATGTTACCATCATGCCATACCCGCCACCTAGGCAACATTGTAAGCACTGGAAAACAACTAATCATTGTTGCCAAAGCAGAATGCTTTTACATGGACAAAAGACTTACGCACTGTGCTCTGAGGTTAAAACAACATGATCTATAAATCTTCTTGGGCTCGCTTACTTGGCACTCAACGGCATGTAACTGTTGTGTGTGTACAAAATGACCCATGATGTCCAGCACATGGGGAAGAAGAGAAAACATTCCCTAACTTTCTAGCCACACTTTGTGCCATCATGCAATATGTTCTGGAATTATGAGGCTTACGCCCCTTATGGATTGACGAGCTATGCAGTTTGGAAAAGCCTTGCTGGGGTTTCAGAAACCTTTGTTACATCAGGGATGCACACTAGGTGAATGTATCACGACCTGCTGACAGACTTGCCTTTACTGCACGGTTGGTTGGGCATCTGATGTATAAGAAATCCTGCTCCAAAGATTTGTTCTCACCCGACCAGTCAGATGCAGTGAACCGAGAGACTGACGACTTTTCTGTGCAAAATACAAACTGTCTGTGCAGATCTTAAACAAGAGATGGCTGTCCGACATCAGAAACACGGCAGTGTTGTCAACAGCGAACCAGGTATTACGACAGCTTTATAAAGTAATAGAAGGTTCAGACACCTGTTGTGAGATCTGTATAACCTGGAATGTTTTGAGGGAAAATGAGGCCAGTAAATAAAACAAGCTCAGCAAGTGCTGAAATTACCCGACCATGCAGTGTTTAGGTTTCACTGTCATTTACGTTCTTTAATATCAATGCTAATGAAGTATGTAATTGAATTTTGGATGCAGGCTAAGAGATCTGTTATTTATTAAGTGACCCATTGACCCTATAGTGAGTGGTGTGTGTTGTGATGATGTGAACATCAAAGGCTGTATGTTCCTGGACAACGTTACATTGATATTTACATAATCTAGTCTAGTAGTCTTCGGAGTTTTATCTTCTGTTGTCATGTCTTGTCGATGGTAATAAATCATCGCTTGATGCTATATCTAACATAGGTCTCCTCCCCTTTCCGTGGGCATATCCGGACCCCTGTTTAATACATAGCAGCTGTCCTCAGTAGTAGTAGTAGTACCTACTGCATACAGTTGCAAGTATGGTCCCAGAATGATTTGATAAAACGGTATAGATTTGCTATAGAACTCACACAGAGAGCTAATTTAAAGCTAACTAAAAACTAAGTAAAAACAATAGGATGATGAAAAAAATTGTCCAGTATGAATTAAACTCAAAACGTACGGCATAAAGTGCAACCTTTTTATCCACTGTGCTAAGTGGTTACTTTTTGAATGTGCACAAGAGTGGCTTGATAAAACTCATGCATCTAGTCAATGCATCTAACCTTGCTTCGTGAATATGAATATGGTACTGGTACGTCTAGCCATCACCATGTCTCTGGAATCAACTCCATTTATCTCTTCATCAACCTCATCCTGGTACCAGTTCCTCCATTTCCGACTCACCTATTTTTTCACCCATCACTTCTTCTGATTCACAACTCTGCTGATCCATAACTCCCTCTCTCTTTCACTCCCGGCTTAAGACCTACCTGTTTCACAAATCTTACTTCCTGTAGTTTCATTTCTTCTTCCCGTGCTTCCTTTATGGACTTTTGCCCGGACCGTTTCTTCTGAGCTACTCGGTTTTTGTTTTTAGTTTTTTCTTATTTTTTGTTTCTGCGCCATGTGCTAGACTAAGCTGGCCATATCGTCAGCTTTTGAGCGCACGTAAATATATCGCATCGTAATTATAGTTCAGTGCCAAAGTGTAATGCACAATTGACACCTTCCCATCACTCCCTGTGACATATGGTATATATCACATCTGGGGCCAGTCTAGACTGCCAACAGTGAGGCCAGTGAAATCAACAAAATTGTGAAATTGTCTGTCCAGTGAAGTGGCGATGACTTCGCTGCCGGCAGCAGAAACAGTGAAAATATCTTTGCTAAGTGCTACAAGTAGACGTTGTTTGTTTACGTTTGTTTTGTGAACTTGCGAAGATGACAGAATGTTTGGTTTTTGACGGTGCAAGAAAAATGAAAATAATGCACTTCAAAGTTATTACATAGCATCACACAGAGTGAAAAAGTGTTGATTGGTTAATTTCTCGTCTGCCAACATGTTTGTTTTTTTTTTGTTTTCGTTTACATCAGTCACCGATGGAATGTCTATTTTTAGAACTTTGGCGTTTGCTGTTTTCCGTGCAGTGAGTAATGGCTGCCGCCAGCTGAAAAATCGCTGGCATTCTGGACATGCCCCGCATGTCATTGGCATAACTGCCATCCAGTTACATCACAGGTGTATGCCATTGCAATGATATTACCACGGTCGGCTAAAACAAATGTAGTTACGAGTACTAGCATTGTGATTGTGGTAGTGATGGTGGCGGCAGCGACGATGGCGTTTTGTTAACTGTGCTATTTTTTTATACAGGGAGTCCTGTTGCAAAGTTGGGATTACCAGAAGATCCAGCGGTGACAGTCGAGTCAGTATCTGGTGATAAATCTGACGTACCACAAGCTGTGCTAACGACTCCGTCGCACAGCAGCACTGCTGCACAGAGTAAGTTGTTTGCTTTTCCGACTTTTACTCTGTATGAAGTAACAGTGACTTCTGAGATTTTTCAGTTGTGAGACTACATTATTACATTATTTATTTTGCATAATTATTTGTATTATATTACATTGTAAATGTGAAATGTTTGTAGCAGTTTTCTCACAATGAGTCAGTGTGTTTTGAGTAGACTTGAGGTAATAACCATTGCCATGTTGGTGATGGTAATAAACAGTTTTTAGGTCGACTCGTATGAGTCGACCTAATAAAGTTGTGTCAAATGTCCGTTTGTCCATCCGTACATACATCAGTTCATCCACAAAACGTTTCTTTGATTTTAATGAAATTTGGCATATAGGTACAGGTCGATGAGTGATGCATGACGGTATGCAGTATGACCCGATTCAAGGTCAAAGTCACGATAGTCCAGTGGCACGACCCCACATTTTCAAGAAACCTTGCTTGGTCTGTTAACAATCATTTCTATGCATTTTTCAATAGTTTTTAGTATATGCTTGAAATTTAGCCCGGGTGGCCGCTCGCCACCC
>Ga0209780_1002882_pt1 | contig 12517 bp, 6 predicted proteins | sample WorMetexBAHAMAS2_FD_187384 | JGI IMG/M metagenome (GOLD analysis project Ga0209780, IMG submission 187384) | Marine gutless worms symbiont microbial communities from Max Planck institute for Marine Microbiology, Germany - Inanidrilus exumae... | ecosystem: Host-associated > Annelida > Digestive... | reverse complement strand
GTCTAATTGGTGCAACGAAGTAGGTTCTCTTTTTTAGTATTTTGAAGTACGTACGTGCCATATCGTCGTAAAAAGTTGACGTTTGCTATCTCATCTCCTGATGAGTTCTTGTAACACAATACCAGCGCGTGACAAACGGACAGACGGACAGACAGAGTTGCTGTATTAGTATCTCGCTCTACGCATAGCGGTGCTATGCTGACGCCCGACAAAACGGAAATAGAAAATCTGCATCTCGTGTAGTCAAACTTTAAACTTTTGTCCAGTACGATAGTCGGTCTTAACTTCATCGCCAGTGCTAACCTGCTGCTGCTGCTGACAATGATGATAATGATGATGATGATGGATTCGGTCGTAGCTGACAAGATGCACGTAGCCTGCACGAACTGACTGGGCGCTGTTAATGGCGATCATTAATCACGGCGTTATTGAGTCGCCGTGACCAGTGAAGCGCGAGCAAACACGCTCGCTGTGTTAATGACTGGACCTTCAATAGCAAGCAGCGCGAATGTAACATTAACTCTTTTTTCAGCGCTCAAAATACCCGCAGCAACTACTACAGCGTGTTATAGAGCAATGTTCAGTGGCCCTTGAATAGTGGGTGACCGGTGACCATTCGCCCAGGTTACGCATTCAATGTACCAAACGTAAAAAAAACTTACCAGATGAAGCTGTGTACCAACTGTCCTGCTAGTTTAAGGACGCAAGTGTGAAAAGCAGGTAAACAGGTAGTTGAAGCTAAAACATCCAGCCTACTGATGAACTATTGTCGTTAGCCTATTACGCTTGCCGTATTCAGCTGAAAGTGCACGTAATTTAACGGTCTGGCTCTGTTCGTCTGTCCGTCCGTCTGTCTGTCCAGCTAGCATTCTCACCGTGATTTACTAGGGAGAAGCATGCGACGCGGCCAGCGTACATTTCGGCCCGACAATAACGAGGACCAACATACCTGTTCATTAAGAATTGGAACTATGATACCTTTTGCGCTATAAGGGGTTAAACTTGGTCGGTCGGTCGTCACATCGTAATAAAAGCCGAATCACTACAAATCTAGCTCCGTAGATCTGAGCCGTCACGATGAGTACAGATTACCTCTTCGTTCCACTGCATACACCCGCATTTCAGAACGCGGTGTTAACTAGAAAGCCCTCACACGAGGTCGCACCGACCACTTTAGCAACGTTTCAGCCGACCGTGAATGTCCGTCTCGCTGTTACGTATTTACGGTATACAATAATACGGCCTGGATGCTTTTTTCAGCCACGATCGCTCATCCGAGCAGTTACTGAGCTCTAGTTTCCTTCTGTGACCTTGACTTTCAAAGTGGATAGTATCAAGGTGAACCAATATGCCTAATGTCTAGGTTAAAGGTGATTAACTTCGCAGTTTATTATCTCGACGCACATGGACTGCACCGTCGAGTACGACGCACTGCTTCATCGATGGGTACCGGTAGGACGATGGGCAAAGAGCCCAATTCTGGATGAGCAGACTTTGTTGCACCGATCACACGGCCATGCCGTGTTGGTGCTGCTGACGACCTGGTGCTTGCGGACAGCCCGTTTCCTCTGTAGACTGGCAACCCGTGCTTCCTCAAAGGCGGCGATGGCTGTCCGAGTCCGACACGTCGAACGCCACTGTCTTCGATCAAGTGGGACACTGACCATACTGATGAGATGTCGACGTGTATTTTACCATCTCGTTTGTTTAAAATCTCGACACGCGCACGCACACATACACACACACACAGGCAAACACACGCAGACGACCGATTGCTGAACTGGTCAATAGTCGTGGACAGTTTGCATGTATATGTATGTATACTACGGCAGATCTACTGCGACTGGGCGAACCATTACCTGGTGAAAGCTGGACACTCTGATCGTCTTGTCGCCGACCTTCAGACCGATCTCTGTGACGGAGTGCTGCTCGCCGATATAACACAGGCTGTCAGTAAGTAACCTACTATGTACAGGCTTACATGGCATAAACAACAACTTACAAGCCGCACGGTTACATGCTAACCATTGGGTCTGTGAAACATTGTTATGGGATTCCCCAGCTAGTAGACCCCACGACCGATTAGACCGCGTCTGTCTGTCTGTCTGTCTGTTTGTCTGTCCCGTGACTGTTTTTAACTGGGAAACGGAAAGCCTGAAAGAGCCCAGTGCTAAGGAATTGTCGGGAAGGTTTTGCCGTATCACTTGTACCTTGCTGGCCAGTTTTGAGGTCGAAATGTCAAAGGTCAAGGTCACATAATGGTCGAGCAAGACTTCTAAAATCTTCACGCATGACCTTTGACCTTTGAGCAGCTACCTATCTTTCTGCCACGATGTACATGTATGTCTCACATCACCATATAGCAACTATAGTATTTTATTATTTGTTGTGTTTTGATAATACACAGTCCTATGACGGCGCGCTTTCATGCAGCGTATGATTTGTACGATAACGTTGGTCCGCTACTAAACTGTTACGTTTGTTTATTTTTCAGCGAACCAGTTTGTCAACAACGTCATCCGAAACCCTAGCGACCCTCAACAGATGGTAAAATACACGCGTTTCCTATTTTTACACGGAATTATGTCACGTCTAATGTAGAAACTGCCGAATGTTATTTAAGCATACACAATGCATCTTCTGTTGACTACAAAAACGACTATACGAATTGCAACTATTGCCTAACTAGTATGGTATATACCGTAAACTATCACAATAATGCAATAAATAGATTTTTTATATTAGTCTGTCGTTCTGTTGAAGATTTTTAAACGTAACTAAGTGTGAAGCGTGTGTCGGTTGTGGGACATGCAGCTGTCGAACATAATGGCGTGTCTGGATCACATGGAAAGACTCGGAATTGACGTGGATACGCTGACGGCGAACGGTAAGTCACTCGTCCTCTGCAGAATGAGTATTTTAGGGATTGTAGAACTGTTTACATGGCTTATAGTATTGATGCGACTCTCTAACTTCACACGTGACGTGGACGGCAACAGATTGACGCAAATTGAAGTTGCCTATTTGTACACGTAAACTGAATGTATCTTGATTTATCGAGGCGATGGTCATGCGTAGCATAAATGAGGAAGGTGTCTCATGTCCATACACTCGTTTCTTAAGTGCATAATTTTAAACTGAAACTCATTTTGTTTGAACCCTACTTCAGTTTTAGAACTGCAGTATGTTTGTGCAGAACGTACTGCGCAAGTTTTTGACATGCGCTTGAAAACTGACAGGTGGTTTGCCGTACCGATTGAAACTAAACCAATAGCTGACTTAGCGAAGAAGAAATCACGTAGCAAAACGCAATAAACAAGTGGTCTGATACAACTGTGTAATATACTTAGCCAACCACGGTAATGGATCGGTTTATCCTACGAGTTGGTTGTGTGTCTGTCTGTCTGTGTGCAACGCTGGTGTATTATGGGTAAACGCCTATACGGATCGAGTTGGTTTCTGATGCGAGGATTACTATATCGGACAGCTACTTTGAGGGGTTAGGATCCACCCAAAGAAGAGAAGACGGTGGAATGTTGGACTTAGAGAAAATTTTCGGCTCTCGTTACGCCACGGTAGGCCATCTCAGCAGTTGCTGAGCTGTTGTCTGTAATACTTCCGGTTGGGATGGACAATAACACATAGACTAGTATTAGTAATACAGCCGTTGGAGGTCGAGGCTCAGCAGTAGCTGTCACGCAGGCGGCAGTTCTGTCTGCAGATAAATGATGCGGTGGAGTCACCGTATGTCATCGCTAGCGACCACCCGCGACGTCTTCGTGTAAGACTGAATGGACCGCTTGCCATGCTTTAATTCATTAATTTGCGGCGACAGGCCAGCGAGCGAGACTGTTTAACGTGGGCTCACCAGACACGCATATATCAGCTCACATCAACTGAATCCGTTGTTACGACGAACATTTAACTCTTTGGAGCACTGTACTTGTAGGTTAGTGTGATAATCGATACACTGGCGCTGATGGCGGGGCTGTAACATTTCGTACAGTGACCCTTTCCTTGCCGAGCCAAATATAACGCACCTTGCACCCGTCAAAGACAACTAAACCACCCACTGCGAGGCATCGCGCTAACGCGCTCTCCTTCATTTCTGCCACTTAAGAGTTTTCGGTTTAGATACACACATACCCTAGACCGGCGCTGGCTAACTGGAGCACGTTATGATGCGACCCCTGCCTTCCGGACGAATAGCCTATGCCGCCGCCACTGCAACAAATCACGTGACCCTTCTGACCTGGTGAAGCTCTGACTCCGTCGTAAGCTCCGCCCAGTGTTTCACCATTTTGTAATTTAATAGTATAGACAGATACGACGTACGTGAACTAGTTTGCAGTCATATCAATATTTGTCAGTTGAATATTAGTATTGGCAGTTGTAATTGCTCATGTGCTAAAGCGGTGACTAATTTTTGCACAGAGTTCTAAAATGGGGACAGTGACTAAGAGATTCGATGTCAGGCTGGCTAACCGAACATTTTTAGTTTTGACTTTCCGGCACTCTGGCGCTCACAGCTGAGCGTCAGAGTGCCGGAAAGTCAAAACTAAAAATGGTCGGTTAGCCAGTCTGGCGTCGAATCTCTGAATGATTGTAGCTATTTGGGGGAACAGTGAGCTAAAATGGGTTAAACAGCAGTAACCGATGACCGACGACATTGTGGACGACCACGTTCGCAGTTTGAGCTACAGTTGGCTAATGGCGACATGACCTCGAGGCAAGTTGTAAAGTTTAATTGTCGTTATGCCGACAGTCTTTGACACTTTGTAGACAGTCGCTTGCCAACACAGCAGGTGCGCGTTATAGCGACCTCTAGCGGCATTGGCGCAACGTAGACTTACTCTGTGCGATGACGCTGGTTTATATGTGCTCTGAAAAGCTGACTATACGGAATAATGTCGACCGCTAGCGACAAATCCGAAAATTAACGGGGATACAAAAATAAGATCGTGAAAGTACGAGTCCAAGACGACACAGAGATCGGATGCAGCACGAGAATACAGCGTGGCAGGTCGAGCAAGCCGTCGTTCAGGCGATAAAGCATGTTCGGGATTCGACTGATGTCGACATTGAAAGAATTCCGTCGATTTACGGCTACTGACGCGAAATGAACTTCGAAACATCAGCCGTATACGCAGGATTACAGTGTCGCCGAAATAGCCGTCGTCGGGTGATCTACCGCCGAATTTATTGAAGTGGCAGCTGAGCGCACGCAGCCGGGACAATGCTCTCGAGCTACGTCCGCTGACATGTTTATGACACTGTACACGGTATTTAACGATTTTCACTGATACGGTAATTATTGTCGTGCGGAGGAACGGATCCGGGATTTGGTGACGAGATACTCTTGGGTAGGAGTTACACGAAGGCAGAGCACCGTTAGAGGGGTCCGGGATATGTTTTTCTGTGCGAAAGTTTTTAAAAATTCAGCTCGAAAAGGAGCACGAGAAAGAGAGAAATATTGAAGTGGCACGCAAGTTGGGACGCTGGTGGGGATATGCATCCGCCATCACACTGGATTCGACTTCGAACGGTAGAGGGAAGACGGTAACTAGACATTGCGGACACCGGCTAGGTGTAGCGGACAGTGAAACAGTCCTCATATTGTTCTGCTTTCTTTCCCCCTCCCTCTGATGGACAGCATCTGAGCTGTGATGATTGCGTGGAGGTTACAAGGGAAAGTTATCAGAACTGTTTTGTGCTGTGTTGTCTACGACAACTGTGCACAGTGATACACACACATGTGAACAGTCTTAAATTTGCGTGTTGATTTAGGTTTAGATTTCGTTTTTATGTGTTTGTTTAGGATTACCGTTTGCGTGTGTTTGTGCTGACTTAGATCATTTTATCTCTGCGTTGCTTGCTTTTCTGTGTTGGGTTTCGTTTCTTCAGTACCAAGCCAAGAGATTGGTTAGGAAGAACGTCTCCGAAATGACCTATTCTGTGTCGAATGGGACATACAAACTTTAACTCAATCAACCAGCGCTGTTTTCTTGAGGCAGACTTTTGCATGCTTATGTAAAGACCAACGCTGCGTGACGAGAGTCTATAACGCTGTCGTCATCGGTAGAAAAATGGAGACACAACTTTATAGGTAGCTTGGACGGGACTAACCCTCCCTCTAGCAATACCAATACCAGGGCAGGTTTGATAAGTGCATCACTGTGCCAAATTTCGTCGAAATCGTTCGAACCGCGGCCAAGATATGTGAGTTTCAATATTATGCTAGTTTGGCTTGAAAATGCCTTTTCACGCTTTGAGGGTTTGGGGTTTTTAAATATGGTGGGGGTAAATATTTCTAATCTAAGTAGCCTATAGCAATCAGCGTAAGACGCTCTATTTGCTGGTATAATTTTTATGCAAATCGGTTCAGTGGTTTGGGAGGAGTAGTTACACACACATACACACGGAATTTGGTCAGTGCGGCTCTTAGTATACGGGTGACGCTCAATACCAAACCTGCTACGCAGGTTTTGATAATTGAAAAACGTTTTTTACCATAGACTGCTGGATTTCCACAGGAAATCACAGGAGGTGAGGCGGTGAGCTGTATGTTAGAGCCAGACATGCACAGCAGTCGACTGGACGGCAATCAGTAGAGTGCACACCTCCGCCACTTCATACTAACGTCGGCTCAATGTCGTTATCGGTTTTTGTTCTTAGTTTTTCTTATTTTTTCGTTTTTGGTCTCGTGTGTTAGGTTAAGCTGGTCTTCCCGCCAGTTTTGAGCGCACGTAAATACCGTATATCGTATTGTATCGATGTGCACGATATAATTATGTCTGGCGGTAATGTATAGCCTACCGCCTCAGTGCAGCATAACTCCGTAATGTCTATGAACCGCACAGATTGGCATAGGAGTTGGGTTTAGCATCATGATTGCGCTATTAATACACCGTTCGTTCGGGAAATGGAAAGGAATTCATAGTCTGTTGGTGAGTATGAGTCAGTGATGTACGTGGTTTATCGACCCTGTCGACACGTAATAGGTCAATTCGGAGACAAGAAAGTGTCGGTAAGCAAGTAAGTAAGTAAGTAAACTCACTTTGACTATGCAGCAAAATCAGTGTCAACAAAACACGACAAGTAGTGAAATAGAAACAAGCATATGACAATATCGAGTAGCTAAAAACAATAGCAACCAAAATTAAATTAAATTAAATTAAATTGATAATAACAAAATAATAATAACGATAATAATAATAATAATAATAACAATAAATCATTTAATAACCCCTCTAGTATTAAAGTCAATAAGCGTATAACATTATAGTAACGACATTTACTTGTTGCTGTACTTATGCTACGTAGTCGCTATCTGCACGCACACTACCTGTTTCGCTAGTTTCTCATTTGACCGTCCTTCGTAATGCTGGAAGCTTTTTACTAATAACCACCGCTATCCGCGTTTTTTGCATTCCCGAATGGATCCGTCTCAGACCGGGGGCGAGTCAGTTGCCGAGATAGGCCTACGTGTGTTGCAGCTGGAGCAGCAGTGACACCTAGGAATGATGTAGGAATGTATCATTCGTCGTTAATCAACAACAGCAGCAGCAGCATCAGAGCCGGTTTACCCACATGCCACCGGATGATTGACATGCCCTGTACACTCGGACACGGCTTGCTGACCAACACTGTCGAAACTCAGAACCGGGGCCCGCGAAACGTCGCACCTGTTTGCAATACTTTCCGTTTCGTCGTCGTTAAGAAAAAATATATTTTCTTTGCGCTTGCAGTCTAATTACCTCTGCCAATGATTATTATGTTTTATCTCGATTTCTTTGTCGCTAACAGTTTTTAGTGGTCCAGCTGGAGCAGTCGGTTACGTGTTTGTGTCTGTCTGTGGGTCCGGAAAATAACTTCTGAACTAAATGACCTTTGACACAGCGTGCTGAATCATCTCGATACTATCTACGTCAAGTTCGAAGAACTAGGTCATAGGTCAAAGGTCACGTTCACATGAGTAAAATAAGAGCTCATGCAGCAACTGTTAGGATGGCCAACCGTGGCTGAAAAGCACATATTATTCGGAAACTGTAAATAAGTAATTATTTCACGGTCGGCTACAATGTTGCGAAAGTGGTCGGTGAGACCTCGAGTGAGAGCTTTCTAGTTGGCTGGTCTGTCAGCAAAAGTACGTTCGAGCGAGCGAATCGCGATTTTGGTGTGAAAGATTGCGACTCAGAGCAGGAAACTTTCGATTAGAGTTAGGTAATTATCTGGATGCCGGTCTAGGAAGTTTTGTCACTTTTCAGCCGGGGCGGAACATCGCACTACCCGGATGATGTTTCCTGTGGGATGCTGGGACTGCGCATGTGCAACAGAACGTGACTTCTGCCGAATATAGTTCCGTTCCGTTCCGTCCACGCATGTCGACACGTCACGTGCCGACATCCTATCCAGCCATTATCCGAGATATTTCAACATATTTCGATAAATCAGTGACAGTTTGTTGTGTATCCGGGACGCTTATCTATCTTCCAGGCTGTCTGCAAGATGACCCCGTGCCAGGTGAGGAGCGGCAGATGCCAGCATGGAGCATAGCGTGAGTCTGCGCCGGCATTTCCAGTCAGGTCCTGCAGAATCCACGCGTATCCTCGCAGGTCATCACCACCTCCCCGCACGGATCAGCACCGGCGATCGAACACGGCAATGCGTATACCGAGAGTTTGTGCCAAATGCCAATAAATCTGCTCGTAGTACAGCGTATTACGGCACAATGAATGACGCCCAGACGCAATGTCACCAGGTATAAACAGACTTCGTCGTGACCTTTTCGCGCGACGCGATATCAACTGTACAGAGTAGGAGCAGTGTTGTGCATGAGATACCATCTTCAAGCAGTACCTTGTATCTTGAAGATACAAGATAGTGTTCTATCTGGCATCTTCAGAATACTTTTTGAAACTATCTTAAAACTATCTTGACAAAAGTGAATATACTTTTGGAAGATACTTTTCCTAGATACTTTGTTTTACTAAAATAAAGTTGTCGTTAACTGAAGTCTGAAATAACGAAACCCATTCTTAATGAATACTTAGCAGCTACGTCAAAAACTAGAAGTCACTTGCAGTTATCTGCTATAATATTAACAATCTTTGATCTGTCATGAACAAACACGCTGCAGTTAGTAGATAAAGTAACAAATTTAGTATTAATAACATTATATAAAATACGCAAACGTGCAAATGAGCAGGTAAGTGCTTGTTCTTCCAAAATGTATCTTCAGATACGAAGATACTATCTTGTATCTTCAGAATACTCTTTAAAAGTGTCTTGCACAACACTGAGTAGAAGTTTCACGTCGGCGGATGAAAGCAAGATGTAACTAAGTCAGTCAATCAGTAAGAACACTGTTCGGCGGTACCGTGTGGACATCACACACACGCCATGGCGGCGCCGCGTTACGTCTGCACGTTGTCAGCTGCTGAAATTCACGTGTGGTACGATATGAACGAACCGTGAAAACGATGCTCGTCGTTTTTTACCGACCGCGTTAGCCGGGAAGGTCATGTCTGTCTGCCCGTTCGTATGTTTCCACTCTATATTTTGAACCAACTGACCTTTGAACTCTTCAGTTTCTCTCTGTGTGTGAGACATGGCCATACCTCGCCTGGCATTCAAAGTCAAGGTCATAGGTCAAGGGTCAATGTCCAGCGCGTATGTCGTGGTAACGCAGTAATGCAGTCGGTCTGACCTCGATCCACAATCGAGGACAGTACGTTTTTCTAGTTTCGTTTCGTCTTTTGGTAGGAAAACCTAGGAAATTGTTAATTTTCAGTGTCAGTATTTCTGCATACAGTAACATCTTTTCCTGATAATTTTTTCCAGATGCTTCCTCGCAGTTGTCTCAAACGCAAAGTCAAAGTGGAGTTTGCGTTTATCTGAAATTCAACTTTACGTTTTCTCATATATCTCTGTTTTCTGTATCTTTACCATTGATGTTAAACACGGCCAAACACTTGAGGCCGGAGACGAGGCCAAAATTTCTGCCTCGCCTCTAGGCCAATGTTTTGCCTCGAGACTGAAGCAGACGCCAGACCGTCAGAATGTGATACAGCCGTAATTACATGTAGACAAATAAGAATACTGGTACAGACCACTTGGATGATGAGCATTTGGCTCAGTCCCTTCTGACTATACCATACGTAACCGCCCACGCATCAACTTCGTATTGTTCGACAGGCCTGAACGGTTAATGTTTGTCCATCTTTCGTCTGCACACGTAGTACAAAGCAATCGTAAACAGCAACTTCGTCCCCGGTGCTGCCACCTGACGAACTTGGCGAAACATAATGTCGTCTCTGATTCTGCCCCATTGGCACCATTATGTGAAAACGTGCATGACGTCATACATAAAACTGGAAGTACATAACATATTGCACTGTCGCCGGAGGAGGATCGAGCCACGGCAGAGGTAACGTGCAGAAAATTTAGTGAAATTTGGACTCGTGGTCATTGAGAGATGCGAGCGGACAGACGGACACGGTCATCGTAAATATGCGCACAACGAATGCATTGACGATGACGCTGAGCCGTTAAATTGGTTCGTTAATGATTTGTGCAGATATCCGTAGCGGAAGCGTCAAGTCGATTCTACAGCTGTTTTTTAACCTGAGTCGCTACAAGCAGCAGCAGAAGTTGTCAGCGTCGTCCGCCAGGCGGCGCCGGACACAGAGCGGAAGCGGAAGTAAACTTGACGGTGGAACAACGGCCCAACTAAATACCGCACCCCACTCGGCGGCAACGACGCGTTCGGTCCCCGTTGAACGCCGAGCAGTCGTTACTTCATCCTCGGCTAACGTAGACGTTGCTAATGGCAACGTGGAAATGACTTCCAGGTGAACTGTCTGCCTCCTACTATAATCACATTGTTACCTGCTTATATTTTGTTGTTTGTGTCGTCGTCGTTTTGTTTTTACTGACATTATTAGCGAAAGTTATTTCAGTTGCTTGGCGCCCGCTGAAGCAGATGTGCGATAAATATAAGAAATATAAACGATTTCTTCGAAAACATGAGAACAAGAAATATGCAGCAGTAATTTCTTTTATAAATTTCAATAATAGCATTCTACCAGCGTTAAATGTCAAATCAAATCAAATCAAATTTATTTGCAAGCACAAAATATGAGAGTCAACGCAGATGATAAACAAAAAGTTGAACAAACTGGAACAAGAAGTACAAACCGGAATGCAAGCAGGACTCACAGGCAGAGAAACTGCTCTAACATGAGCCCCTCAAAAAAAGAAAAATGTTGCTTATATTTTGCATATTTCAACATGCTGATTTCAATTGATTTTTTAGAGGTTTTTATAGCGCGACGCTATGCTAGCGCGGTATATGCTGTGGCTGTGGGTCTGTCCGTCTGTACGTCCAAAGTGGTGATACTGTATACGAACTTAATCGTAACAAAATCGTCGATTAGTATACATAGTTTATTTTGCACAGGGTTCAGACAAATAAGAATAAAATATTTCGAAATTTACTGTCAACAGCTTGATATTCTGACTTTTAACTGGACGCAGTTTAGTCCCAAAACGTAAGAAAACGAGTGATCAGAGAATTTTGACAAGAGGCCGCATCACAGGGGGACGGATTTTTACGGGGACAGTTTGATATGAAACCAACCAGTCGAGAGCATTGCAGTCGGCTGCAGCAGTTGTTGAGGATTGAGTGACTCCTTTTGATGCATACACCACAGAAGAAACTCCCAATGCTTTTCAGTTGGCCGGACAATCCCCAAAATTGCCTCTTCCCGTGGGGGATCTTAACCCCATCTAATACATGGTTCATTTGGCCCATATAGCTAGCCCAAAAACGGCATCTCTATCGGTTCAGCCGTTTTTGTACAGATCACCCGTGTGCCAACACACAGACACACAGACCACGCTATGTGCGACATCTGTAGCAACAGAACGCACCTGTGCAATGCATGCGATGCGACCTAAAAGCCCAAACTCCATTTTATCGATTTATTGCGGACTTGTTGTACAGCTGTGTTCTATAACATCAAACCTACAGCAGATCGAACAAGTGGAGTTTGTATTTGTAGTAAACTGAATGTTGTGAATGACAGCAGACCGCCACAGGTTTGAAGTAAATCTACGCGGACGAGAAACGAAGAAAGTAAACGCTGCCGTGGTTGTAGACTTCCTCAGAGACGGAGTGCCACCGGAGCCGGAAGTCGCCTGCCGACTGCGCCTGCGTCGTCGAAGAACGTGACTGCCGGGCCAACTCGCAACAACAATAACAACAGTCCACCTAGCGACTCGCCGGCACACCACAGCCTTGACGAGACACGTGACCCCGGTGACGTCACACCTGACCAGTCGGCTCGGGCGAGACCGTCGCCGGCCGGAAAAAAGCCACGTAAAGCGCCATCAGCTGTGTGCGGTCGAGCGCCGCGCCTGTTTCCAGGTCATGGAGAGACTGTAAATGCGGCTGGACAGCCGAGGCGTGAGAAGTTGCCGGTGTCGGCTGCGAGTAGCCCGGTGAGTCCGACGA